>Ga0194047_10001046_pt1 | contig 17476 bp, 9 predicted proteins | sample JunL225m_MetaG_2_FD_160070 | JGI IMG/M metagenome (GOLD analysis project Ga0194047, IMG submission 160070) | Anoxic zone freshwater microbial communities from boreal shield lake in IISD Experimental Lakes Area, Ontario, Canada - Jun2016-L221-5m | ecosystem: Environmental > Aquatic > Freshwater >... | reverse complement strand
AGCTCGGCAGAGCTATATATAAGCAACCTGAGCGAAGGTACGGTAAAAACTAAGTTAAGCGCCAAGTTGTTTAATGCAGTACCAAGTGGAGGAAAGCAAGCCCGCACTGTTAATTTGGCAATAAATGGCTATCAGGCTGCCAGTTACCAGTTCGGAGAGTACGGCGAAGAGAAAAGTATTGAGGTTGAATTGGCAATACCGCCGGGCTTTAATGTAATTACGCTGACTAGTCCGGAGTCATCACGCAAACAACCTAATACCGCAATAGACGGTAGAGATTTTACATTTGGCGCGAGTAATGTAAGAATCAGCGCTATTAATAACTAATGCCGATGAAATAGAATAGAATCTTTTTTAACCTTGCATTATGCTCGTTTCGATGAACTGCCCGTCTTTCATGTGCAGCACCCGGTCGGCGCGTGCTGCTACTTTGGGGTCATGTGTCACCAGAATTACGGTTAAGCCCAACTCCTCACGCAGTTTGAAAATTAATTCCAAAATCTCCTGACCGCGTTCGCTATCGAGGTTTCCGGTAGGCTCATCTCCCAATAGAATGGCGGGTTGGTTGGCAAGGGCGCGGGCAATTGCTACTCGCTGTTGCTCTCCACCGGATAATTCTTTAGGCTTATGCTTCAAGCGATGCCCAAGCCCTACCATCGTTAACAGTTCGGTAGCGCGTTTTTCGGGCTGGAAGCGGCTTTTATCATCGAATTGCACCGGTAGCGCGACATTTTCCAGCGCGGTCAAAGTAGGCACAAGGTTAAAGAACTGGAACACAAACCCAATGGTACGGTTACGTACGTCTGCCAGTTTGTCTTCTGAAAGGCGGCTGAGTTCCTGTCCGGCAATGGTAATTGTACCGCTTGTAGGTGTATCTAACCCCCCGATTAAGCCTAGCAGCGTAGTTTTGCCGCACCCGCTAGGTCCTACAATTGCTACCACTTCGCCCTGCTCTACTTTTAGGTTTACTCCCCTTAGAATACTGAGCTTTTCACGCCCCATTGGGAGTTCTTTTATCAGATTTCGCGCCTCTAATATGGTCGGCATATTTATCCTTTCAAGCTGTTATTCATATCGCAAGACTACCAGCGGTTTTTCCTGCACTGCTCCCCACGCGCTGATTAATGTAGCTACCAGCGCCAAGCCGATGCCAAGCAGCATGAGCAGCGCGGCAACTCCCGGCGACCATGTAAAGGCTATGGTGCTTGCCCCTCGTCCCCCTGATGATGAGGATGAGAAGCGGTTGACATTCAGCGCGAGTATGATGCCAGCGCCTACCCCTATCAAGCCCCCCAGAAAGCCTACCAGACCGCTTTCCCATAGCAAGATACCCATGACTCGCTTGCGTTTTGCCCCTACCGCTTTAAGTACCCCGATTTCGGTGCGCCGCTCCAGCACTGCCAATGCCACATTGTTCGCCACCAGTATCGCCCCACTGAACAAGCTTAATAGGCTGAGAATCAAGGGAAACGCTAGAATTTGGTCGAGTAACCGATTAAAGGTATCTAGCAGGTCGTCCAAATCTAGCACGGTTGGCACAATAGCTTGCGCGTTTTGGAGCGCGGCTTGCTTGAAGGGGCGATCTATGAGCATATAGTAGAGGGTAAAGGGTGTACCCAGTTTGGCTACTACATTATACGGGGCAACATAGCTGCCCTCAAAATTTACAAACGAGGTATATTCTTCGGCAATGCCCACCACTTCAAGCTCGGTAGTCTGGTTAGGCTGTCCTGAAGTTGATTGAGGTCGCACTATAAGCTTGTCTCCGGGTTTTACTCCAAGCGAATCGGCAGTATTTTTGCTGATTAAAATTAGATTTCGGTCAGCATCTTCGGGGGTCAGGTTGCGTCCTGCTGCAATTTTCTGAGTATTGGTGTTTCCGGTAGATTCCCCGTTTATGTAAGCTCGCCCGTTCAACGAAATGGTACTGCGCCCATCCGGTGGCGTATTACCGTTTATTGCTTCGAGCCTTACGCTGGCAAAGTTGCTTGGAAAGACTTTTTGCATGCCTTGGATTTGTTTGAGGCTGGCAATATTGTTAGCCGTAATTTCGGGGGTGTTACCGCCTGCCAACAGTCCGGTAAAGCCGATAGTGTTGTAGCCTAATTGGATGTCGAAAGCCTCTCGGATGGAGGATTTCACGCTGTCTGCTACAAAAGTAATAAAGCTGATAAAGAATAACCCCACTACCATAACCATTACGGTGGTAGCGGTGCGTCCCCGATTGCGGCTGAAGCTACGCACTGCCATTTTAATAGCAGGATTGCGGGGCGTAGGTAGCAACCCGAACAATAGGATTATAACCCATAGCAATCCTACCAACACCGCCATTAATACCAGCGTGATAAAGGCGATTATCACTCCCAATACAAGTTCATTAATCAAAACACCCGCGATGATTCCTAGCGCAAGAGTCATTAATAGTAGGATTATGAAGCCCGGAATACCGCCGATGCGTGGAACCATCGTGGATTGGGCGCGTAGCACTACCGCAGGGCGTACTCTGGCAGCGGCATAACTAGGTAGGAATCCAAAGACTCCCGAAGTGATTACGCCCACCAACATACCCACAATGATTGGTCTCGGATATAGCGACCACACCAGTGGGCGAGCAAAGAACCCCTCTGCCACACCTTTTATGCCTAATCCTAGTAACTCGCCCAGAATAACGCCCAATACACTGCCCATTATGCCTAGAAATAAGGCTTCCAGCGTAAAGATGAAAAGGGTCTGGCGCGTTTTTAAGCCAAGCGCTTTTACGGTAGCGATTTCGGTGGTGCGCCTCCCGATAACTACCAGCATGGTGTTGATTACACCAATGCCGCCCACCAGCAACGAGAGCAAGCCGATATAAGACAGGAAATCCTGAGTAATACTGATGCCTTTGGTTAGCTGAGTCTGGATTTCGTAAGCGGTATCGCCGCTAAAGCGCGTCCCGCGAGTTAGGGTTTGTTTGGCAGAGTCTATTACTTTATCGCTTGGGGTTTTGGCGAAGACCTGTGAAGGTAAATTGTCGGCAGCATCATACATACTGGCGGAGGTTGGAATAGAAGTAATCATATAGCCGAAAAATTGACCCGGTCCAAGAATTACCCCTGGCAATACAATATTGCTTTTCCCCGTCACTTTGAGCTTAATATTTTGACCGTTGCTTCCCGAAACTTCCAAATCCTGTCCGAGCTTTAGTCCGAGCTTTTCCCACAGGTTTTTACTGACCACTACTGTACCGGGTTGCCCGATTAGTTCACGTAGGTTTTTACCTTTTGGCTCTATTATTTCAAAATTGCCGTAGAGCGGATAGGTAGCCGGGTCAACCGCGTATAGCGTAGGCGGAAAGCTGAAATAGTTTCGCAAACGGATATTGCTCTGCACAATCAGGGGAGACCATTCTGTTATCACACCATCGGATTTAAATGTATTTAGTTTGTTTTGGTCATCGGTGGTGAATACTCGGCTAGAGCTAGTATTGTTGGCGCGTGAACTGGATATTCGCAGCACAATATCGCCCCCTGCTTGAGCTTTGGTATCGCCTGTCATCGTATCCTGAATGCTGCTACCTAGCGCCTGTAACGCCACCAATGCTGCCACGCCAACCGCTACACACAATACTGCGAAAAAGCTGCGTTGCCCCCCACGTAATACCGAACGCCAAGCATAGGTAAAATAAAATTTGAAGCGTTTCAATATCTCACCAGTCCTTAAATTGTCACTATTCTAAGAGCGTGCTATGTAGTATTATACACATGTAGAAAGGTAAAAGTTTCAGAAGCTTTCAAGGTTTGACAAACAAGGTGCTAGGTCTTATAATCATCATCTGTAAAAAGCTACAAAATTATGCGCGTGTAGCTCAGTTGGATAGAGCGTTTGGTTGCGGACCAAAAGGTCAGGGGTTCAAGTCCCTTCACGCGTATCAGCAAAATAAAAATTTCTTAACCGCCTATTTGGGCGGTTTTTTTTATTCATAAGCAAAGGAAGAAAAATGGAAAAGGCTGATTATATATTGGCGGGCGGCACAATAGTGCTGATGGATGAAGCTCGCACCGTAATTGAAGATGGCTCTATCGTAGTAAAAGAAGATAAAATTCTGGCGGTTGGCACTTCCGAGGATATAGCCTTAAAATATGAGGCGGTTGAAGTTGTAGATTGTAGCGGTCAAGCGCTAATACCCGGTTTGATAAATGCTCATACCCACGCGCCTATGACTTTGCTGCGCGGTTTAGCTGATGACTTGCGGCTAGATGTGTGGTTGATGGGTTACATGATGCCGGTAGAACGCGAGTTTGTTAACCCGGAATTTGTAAGATTGGGGACAAAACTGGCGTGTGCCGAAATGATAAAAACTGGCACTACCTGTTATAACGACATGTACTATTTTGAAGAAGAAATAGCTGCTGCTACTGCTCAGGCGGGCTTGCGGGCAGTGTTGGCTCAAAGCGTTATGAAATACCCTAGCCCCGACTCGGCAAGTTATGAAGACGCATTGGTACGTACCCGCGAATATATCCAGCAATGGAAAGGACATCCCCTGATTGTGCCGGCGGTTGGTCCACACGCTCCTTATACATGTCCCCCCGAAATTTTGAAAGCATGCACGGAACTGGCGATGGAATTTGACGTACCCTTGCATATTCACATTTCCGAAACTGCGTTGGAAGTTGAAAATATGCGTAAAGAAAATAATATGCCAGTGGTGCCGTGGATTAGGAAACAAGGCGTGCTGGATGCCAAAGTAATAGCCGCGCATTGCGTCCATATAGATGAGGGCGAGATACGTACCCTTAAACATGCAGGTGCTGGCATAGCGCACAACCCGACCAGTAACCTGAAACTTGCCAGCGGTGTTGCGCCTATCGTTTCAATGCTTAATATCGGGGTAAATGTTGGCATCGGCACCGATGGACCTGCCAGCAATAATGATTTGGACATGTTCGAGGAAATGCGCCTTGCTGCGCTGTTGGCTAAAGGCTTTTCCGGCGACCCCACCGCCTTGCCTGCCAGAGAAGCTTTTGCAATGGCTACTATCCTTGGTGCGCGTGCCATGCATATCGGGGATATTACCGGTTCTCTTGAACCGGGAAAACGTGCCGATATTGTAGCTGTCGATCTCAGCACGCTCCACAATACCCCACGTTTCCAGCGCAACCCTGACGCGATTTACTCGCAACTGGTTTATGTCAGTAAAGGTAGTGATGTATGCCATGTAATTTGTAATGGGCGTTGGTTGCTGCGTAATCGCAAACTTTTAACATTGGATGAAGCCGAACTCGCCCGCGAATCGGCGTTGGTGGCGCAAAAAATCGACAAGTTTTTGTTGGCGCGTGAAGGCGATATTGTTCGCAAATTGCTGGCATTGGGTGGCTTGAGCCAAGAGGAGAGCTTCGAGGTACAGGTTAAGGCGCATCTGGACGATCTGTCAGTGGTTGAGAAATTCCTGAAAGACCCAGAACTTACTATAATCAAATCTTCACGCTATCGTCAGTATGATACCTATTTCTCTTTTGCTTTGGCAGGGCAGGGGCAATTACGAATCCGTGAGGATATTTATCTCGATGAATTTGATCGCCCTACTCCGCGTAGTCGCTCACGCCTGACGCTGACAGGGGAAGCCTCCGAACATGAGTACCCGCTTGGGGTGATTTTGAGTCGCGCTCGCTTTACCGCTTCTGCCGAACAATCGGTGCGCTTTTATCGCGAATATTTGAACCCTTCTGAAGAGCGTGAAATCGTCAAAGTACGGCGTAGGCATCGTTTTCTATTCCATGACACCCAATTCGCGATTAATATAGATCACCTTACTGCGCCTGAGCGTCCCGGATATTATGTGGAAATCAAAAGCCGTACTTGGTCGAGTCGTGATGCTGAAAATAAAGCCGACTTTATTGTAGAGCTATTGGTTAAACTGGGTATTGCAGAAAGCCACTTGCTAAAAGCTGAATATTATTCACTGGCTACGAGAGAATAGCAGTATATGTGGGCGCCTTTGCTGATACTTACCCCACTGTGGCTGGCTGGCATTTTCCTGCAAGGCTGGTTGGTATTTGAAACGCTGTGGTTGTGGGTAGGGGCAGGGGCTTCCCTTTTGATTGCGCTTTTCTACTGGTGGCTTAACCATAGTTCTGTATCGGTAAAACGTTTGCCCATAGCGCTACCGCTTTGTTTGCTTTTTGTTTGCGCCGGAGCTTTGCGCTACCAGATGTCGCTACTACCGGAAGGAACGGAGAGTATTACCTACTGGGCAGGCGATAAAGACGGTGTACCTGAGTTGCGTGTAATTGGATTGATAGCCAGCGATCCGGTTTATAGCGAAAAGGGCGGCAGTTTTCGCCTGAATACCACTCAGCTATTACCGCTCGGTGGGAAAAGCTTTGGTTCGGTTTCGGGCGATATTTTTGTCACATTTGAAGATGGGGTTATCACCCAACCCGGTGATTTGGTAGAGCTTTCCGGCAAATTGCGCCTACCTCTCGAATTTACCGAAGACCAATTTCCCTACCGCGATTATCTCAAGCGGCAGGGGATTTATGCCGTAATGTACAAACCTTCAGTGGAAGTGGTAGCGACCGGGCAAATTTTCTTTTTGTTTCGCTGGCTTAACACTCTCCGAAATAACTCGCTTGAAATTACCCGTAATTTTATGCCAGCGCGTGAAGCTGGGCTGTTGGGCGGGATTCTGCTGGGTGAGCAGCGCAACATTGACCCACAGCTCAAGCAAAATTTTCGGATTACCGGCAGTTCTCACATTGTGGCTATCTCAGGGGCGAACATTACTATAGCAATAGGGGCAATGATGCTATTGTTCAAACGCTTGTTCCGCATGCGTACTGCGCTTATTCTTTCAGGAATCGGGATGGCGAGTTATGTACTGTTGGTGGGCGCTTCACCGGGCGTAGTACGCGCCGGAGTGATGGGCGGTTTCGCTATAGTTGGCTTATTGCTAGGGCGCGAATACATCTCGTTATTGGGGTTGGCTGGCACCGCTTTTTTGATAACGCTGGCATCTCCACAGGTGTTTTATGATATTGGCTTTCAGCTATCTTGCCTTGCCACTCTTGGTTTGATTCTGATTGCTTCGCCTCTGCAAAATTATCGTTGGGTGCAAAATTTACCTCCCCTCTACCGTGAAGGGGTAGTTATGGGGGTTGCCGCCGAGATTATGACGCTGCCGTTGGTAATCTTTTATTTCAAGCAAATCGCCTTATTCTCATTGCCGGTTGGGGTGGTAGGATTACCAGCGCTGCCTCTGATAATGGCAAGTGGCGCTCTATTGGTAGTAAGCGGTTGGTTATTTGCAGTATGGCTTCCGGTAATGGTAAATGCAGTGGGCTGGTTATCGTGGTTTTTCGTGGTATATCTAGCGGAGGTGGTTAATTTCTTTGCGGCGATACCGTTCGCGGCAATCTCTGTACCCCAATTGCATCCGGTTTGGCTGGTAATCTATTATGGCTTGCTGGCTGGTGGCTTGAGCTATTGGCGAGCTATGCCCGATAGCTCATATCGAATAAACCTTAACCGGATTATTCGCTCACCGGCGGGTTTACTAGTTCTGTTCGGTATTAATGGGCTAGTGTGGCTTGCGGTATTTTTAGGTTAATTTCGGGAAAATAGTTTTGCAACTCAGGGAGAAGGTTAGGCTTTTTAAGCACACCCTTTAGTCTTATTCCGCATGTATCCTTTGATTCCCCATCATAATCGTTGAGGAGCAAGAATTCTGTAGTTTCCAGACCCGCCACCATCTGGATTTTCTGACATAAAAGGATACCCGGCTTTGAGCCTAATATGTTGTCCGCTATAACAATTTGGGGTTTGTACTCAATTGCTTTAGCGTAGCCTTCATTAAATGATTGAGCTTGAATTACTTCATACCCGGCTGGTTCAAGTACGCGCCGCATAAAAGAGCGGAGCGATGGTTCTTCATGGATAAACAAGATTTTCAAAGGTTTGCCTATCGTAAACTAAAAATCACCCTAAAAGCTATTTAGATTATACCAAACAATCTTTAAAAAGTATAGGCAATCTTTATATTTCGTTAAGGTTATATTGTGGATTTAGGCTTTTTTGCTCAACATATAAAATTCTTGTTAAGGTTTTGTTAAAGGTATTCCTTAACAGCAAAAACTTTACATAATGTAAAAATTATTTTATTAAAATACATCTATCTTTTACCTTGATATTACCTTATAATATCCTGACTAATTAGGGACGCTACTGGAAGGAGAACGGTTGGATGCTGCAACCCTCAGATAACAAGATACCTGAAAACAGGGCGCGTTTTCGCAAAAGCCTGTCTGATTTGCAGGATAGTTTAATAGATATGGCTAGTATGGTGGATAAAGCGCTGCATTTGTCACTTTATATTATGAAAACACGCGACCACCGTCAAGCGGAGTCACTTATCCGCGCCGACTCCGATATAAATACCAAACGCTATGAATTGGAAGAAGAAGCAATGCGCTTGCTGGCTACCCAACAGCCTGTCTTGTCTAGGGATTTGCGCCTAGTAGCCGCGGTTATGCACATTGCCGGTGAGTTGGAGCGCATGGGCGATTATGCTAAAGGCTTGGCACGCATTAGCGAGAAAATGGAAGGGCTTGCCCCAACTAGCGCCCTTGTATTGATGGATAAAATGATGCAAATCTCGCGTGAGATGTTAAACCAATCAATTGATGCCTTTCTTAAAGGTGATATTGAACTGGCGCGTGAGCTTATAAGGCGCGATGATGAAATTGACGTGCTGTACAACGAAGCGTATCATGACTTGTTGAAGCGTATGATGGAAGATAACCGGGTGGTGGATCTCGCTACTTATATGCTCTGGGCAATCCATAACGTGGAGCGCATGGGCGACCGGATTACCAACATCTGTGAAAGAATTATCTTTGTAGAAACCGGACAAATCATGTCTAACCATCCTCCTATGCATGTTGATTAGAAGAGGTTACAGGTAACAATGAATCTTGGTATTGCAGGTAGAGTAGCAATAATTTCAGGTGGCAGCAAGGGTATTGGACGCTGCACCGGGCTGGAACTGGCGCAAGAGGGTTGTTATATCGCTTTTTCAGGGCGAAACCTCGAAACTCTGGAGAAAACCCAGCGTGAGTTTGAAGTAGCTTTCGGCAGAGAAGTTCCTGCCTTTAAGCCCCAACCAGCTTTACCCTTAGCTTTTCCCTTTCAGGGCGATATGAATAATCCGGTAGATGTCACCCGTTTTGTTGAGCAAGTGCATGCCACTTACGGGCGTATTGATATTGCTATAAACAATGTAGGTGGTTCTTTTGGCGGCGGCGGCTTTGCCCAATCCAGCGAAGACCAATGGCGCAAGGTTTTTGAAATTAATCTTTTCGCTTCCTATAACCTTAGTAAAGCGGTTGTACCCTATATGCAAGTTCATAACTGGGGGCGCATTATCAATGTTGGTAGTGTATGGGGACGTGAGGGGGGCGGCGGTTCTGCTTATAATGCCGCTAAAGCTGCCGAAATAAGCCTAGCCAAATCAATGGCAACCGACCTTGCCCGCTACGGTATTCTGGTAAATAGCGTTGCGCCCGGTTCAATCCTTTTTCCCGGCGGAAGTTGGGCGCGTAAGGTAGAGAGTGACCCAGAAGGAATGGCGGAGTTCGTAAAGCAAGAAATGCCGCTAGGTCGCTTTGGTACTCCCGAAGAAGTGGCGAATGTAATAGCCTTTCTCGCCAGCGAACGTGCCAGCCTTGTTACTGGGGCGTGTTGGTCGGTTGATGGAAGCCAAGGCAGAAGCAATATCTAACAGTGATTCAATTTAGCGCCTTTGAGTTTCAGAATTTTCCGATGCCGTAATGTGTGGGAAAATTCTTCTCTTATCCCCGAAAAATCCACTTTGTGGTTTTTCCTATTCCTATTATAGTTATAGTCGGTTTTTTTAACCTTTCGCACATGTCCAATTAAAGTTGGTAGTATGTACTACAGTAACGCAAGCCTGAATCGGTTAATTCTTATATATAGAAAATTTTATAGGCAAGGAAGATCCCTTTTCATGAAAAATCGAAAATCTGGAGGTAGTTAATGGCCACGCAGACTCGGCAAGCGCCGCGTAACTCTACGGAAACACCCAAGTCGCGTATAACAACACGCATGGTTATGGTTTTGGGTATGGAACCTTACAATATGGCGCATCTAACCGATTTAGGCAAACGCGCCTCGGTGGATATGCCAGGTTTTGACTTTAAAGTTTTTACCGATACTGCCGTTGAGAAAAATAACCCTGAAGCGCTCGCTGCAATCAAAGAATGCGATTGCTTTTTTGGCGCACTTATTCAGGGTGGTGACTTATCCGAAAAGTTGATAACTTTATTGGGAGAAGCTCAGCCTAAAGTGACGCTCGTTTTTGAAAGCACTCCTGAAGCTATGGAGTTAAACCGGGTTGGGGCGTACTCTACCAAAAAAGCCGATGGCAGCAAAGGGGAAATGCCTAAACCGGTAAAAGCGCTTGCCAATCTGTTAGTAAAAGGGCGCGAGGAAGACGCTTATTACAGCTATATCAAGCTCCAGAAATTTACCAACCGCTTGATGAAGTTTATGCCTAATAGCGGTAAGCTGGCAGACCTGAAGCACTGGATGACCATCAGCACCTACTGGACTAACAATTGCGACCAAAACGTAATCAATATGTTCCGTTTCATTGGTCGTGAATTGTTTGGTTATAAAATTGCTAAAATAGAAGAACCCCTAGAGTTGCCTGCTATCAGTTTCTGGCACCCAGACCTAGATAAATTCGTTGCCAAAAGTAAGGATTATCTTGATTGGGAAAAGAAAACCGGGCGTTGGGATGGCAAAAAAGGTAGCAAAGCTACTGTTGGGATATTGTTTTTCCGTCTCCACCTGTTGAACGGGCATAAATATATAGCCGATATTATTCGCGCATTGGAAAAAGATGGTTTGCGGGTTCTACCGATGTCGGTGACAGGTGTCGAAGGTCATGTGGCGGTACGCGATTATTTAACCGAGATTGGGGTAGATTTCCTGATTAGCACTCTAGGCTTTGGTTTGGTTGGCGGTCCTGCCGGAAGCACTAAGCCCGGTTTGGCAGCGCAAGCTACTAACGAAATTCTCAGTAAACTGGATGTAGCCTACACCGTAAGCCAACCGCTATTAGTACAGGATACCAAAAATTGGCAGGAACAGGGTGTTAATCCGGTGTCGCAAATTTTCCTCTACTCGCTGCCCGAAGTAGATGGTGCGATTGCTCCGGTGGTGCTGGGTGGCGTGAACGGTCAGGCGATTGACCTTCTACCTGATAGGGTAGAACGGCTGGTAAAACTAGCGCGTAAATGGACTACCCTGAAGCGAAAAGCCAACCGTGAGAAGAAAATTGCGATATTGGTTTATGATTATCCTACCGGGCAAGGCAACCTTGCTACTGCCGCTCTGTTGGATGTGCCTTCTTCCACTCTAAAGTTGTTGCATCGGCTTAAGGCAGATGGTTATAACGTTGGAGATATTCCCGAAACCAAAGAAAAATTGATTGAGCTTTTGCAAGCGTCCTTGAATCAGGATGACCCAAGCGTATCCAAAATTACGGCAGCAGTGGAGGATTTCTACAAGCAGAATACTCCTTACCAGCAGCAGCGCATTGAAAATCGCTGGGGCGCACCTCCGGGAGAAATTGCGCCTGCCGGACGCGACAAGATTCTGCTGGGTGGGCTTACTTTCGGCAATGTTTATGTAGGAGTACAACCGCGTTTGGGAATCTCAGGCGACCCGATGCGCCTGTTATTCGATAAGGAAAATGCGCCTCACCACCAGTACATAATGTTTTACCGCTGGCTGCAAAACACTTTCAAAGCCGATGCGGTGGTACACATGGGTATGCACGGTACGGCGGAATGGTTGCCCGGTCAACAACTGGGTTTGACTGATACATGCTGGCCCGATACGGTGTTGGGCGAAATTCCTAGCCTGTATGTGTACCCGCTCAACAACCCTAGCGAAGCGAATATTGCCAAACGGCGCGGCTATTCTGTAATCGTCAGCCATGCAATTCCGCCTTACAGTCGCGCCGGGTTGTACAAGGAATTTCTGGCTCTCAAAGACCTGCTGAATGATTGGCGCGATGGGCAACACAATGTTGAACTGTCCGATGCTATTCTCCTGAAACTCGACTTGACCCACCTCTCCGATGATATTGTGAAGCTTGATGGTGAAAGCTTTGCGGATTATGCCAGCCGCGTTTGGGTTTATCTGGGGCAAATGGAACAAACCCTGATTACAGGAGATTTGCATGTGTTGGGTGATGCGCCTTCTGCAACTGAGCAGATTGCTTTGATTGCCGAAGCCCTAAAACTGGAACGCAACGGTAACTCGTTGGCGCAACTGGCACTGAGCATCTTCAAATCCGATTCTGCTTCGGCGGCTGCTGATAGCGGTAGCATCGGATTTACCCATAACTACGAAAGCCTTTCCGGGCGGGCGCGTCGGGGCGATAGTGTGGCGATGGAATTGAAGGAGAAAGTGGATAACTGGTGCGAGCAATTTGTATCTACTACCATAGTTCAGAACGGACGTGTCCCTAACGCCGATAAATTTACTTCTGAGGAGAAACAAGCTGCTCAGGAACTTATGGCATATGGACGGCAAATGCTGGTTGGTCTTATCAATAATGACCGCGAACTGGATTATCTGTTGAAGGGCTTGAGCGGCGGGTTTATTTCCCCCGGTATCGGCGGTGACTTAATCCGTGATGGCGTAGCGGTTCTGCCCACTGGGCGCAACCTTCATAGCCTCGACCCATGGCGCATACCTAGCGATGCAGCTTGGGAGCGCGGGCGCAAAATTGCCGATTCCCTGATAGAGACGCATCGTTCCGAAAATAACGGTAGCTATCCCGAAACCATCGCGCAGATTTTGTGGGGTCTGGATACTATTAAAACCAAAGGCGAGGCTATCGGCACTATTATTGCATTGATGGGAGCGCGTCCGGTCAAAGACGGACAGGGTAAGGTTAGCTCTTACCAGTTAGTTCCCTTGTCCGAACTTGGTCGTCCACGTATTGACGTGTTGATGAACACCAGCGGTATCTTCCGCGATACCTTCCAGATGAATATTGATTTACTAGACAAGTTAGTGCGTACTGCTGCCAGCGCCGATGAGCCTGAAAACATGAACTTTATTCGCAAACATGTGAATGAGTCTATGTCAAAAGACGGCGCTACTTTTGATCAAGCTACTGCGCGTATCTTTAGCCAAGCTTCCGGCACCTATGGTACTTACGTGGACGATATGGTTACGGATAGTAGCTGGGAGTCTCAGGATGATTTGGAAGGGGTGTATCTGCGCCGTAACGCTTATGCGTATGGTGGTGAGCGTGCCGGGCAGGATTACAGCGTAACTATGCAACGGCTTCTGGGTACAGTCGAGCGTGTAGCTCAGGAAATTGACAGCGTAGAGTACGGTATCAGCGACATCCAACACTACTACAGCGCCAGCGGCACAATCAAGATGATGGCGGAAAAACGCAGCGGCAAAGAGGTAAAGCTTAATTATATCGAAAGCTTTACCAGTGAAACCAAAATTAACGATGTCGGTACGTTGTTGCGGATGGAGTACCGCACCAAACTGCTTAATCCAAAGTGGTATGAAAGCATGCTCAAGTATGACCACAGCGGTGTCCATGAAATCTCCACTCGCTTTAACCATATGTTGGGCTGGGATGCTACCACCGGCGCAGTGGATAACTGGGTTTATGACGAAGCCGGGCAGACTTTCGTGCTAGATGAGGCGATGCGTAAACGTCTTGAACAGGCTAACCCGCAAGCCGTCCACAATATGACTAAACGTTTGCTGGAAGCCCACGGGCGCGGTCTGTGGCAGGCTGATGAGGATGTAATCGAGAAGCTGCGCGATATTTACGAAGACCTCGAAGATAGATTAGAGGGCTTGGTATAGCGGCTGCCTAATTTTCTAAAAGGGGGGGACGCTTAAAATGCGTCCCTTTTTTATGTTAGCATATGTGCCGTAAGCCCCCTAGCTTTAGCTATGGGGATATAAGGCACTCCTTTCTCGCTTTAGCGGGGCTTTAGGTAGAAACTTTACATTTACCTAAAACCGTAGTATAATTGTTCTTATGAGAAAAGCTTTTATGTACAGGATATTCCCCAACAAACGAACCTTGCACATTCTTGAGGCAAGCCTTGAAGACTGTCGTTGGCTCTATAACGATACTTTGGGATTTCGTAAACAGGCGTGGGAGGATGAAAATCGTTCTGCCAATTACTACGAAACCAAAAGACGTATTCCTGTACTTAAAGTTTCTTGCCCTTCCCTTGCTACCGTCCACAGTCAGGTACTTCAAAATGTCACCGAGCGGGTTGACCTTGCGTTTCAAGCTTACTTCCGCAGGGTTAAGTCTGGGGAAAAGGAAGTTGGCTATCCCCGCTTCAAGGGCTATGGATGGTATGACAGCCGGACTTATACCCAAAGTGGTTTTAAGTTGGTCGGCAATTGCCTTGAAGTTTCCAAAATAGGAAGCCTCAAACTTGTATTGCACCGTCCCATCGAAGGGCAGCTTAAAACCCTTACCCTGCGCCGTAGTTCTACAGGCAAATGGTATGCTTGCTTTTCTGTTGAAGTAGAGCCTAAACGCTTGCCAGATAATCCTAATAAGGTAGGCATAGACGTTGGTCTTAAAACCTTTGCTACTCTCTCGGATGGAACTGAGATTGAGAACCCTCGCTTCTTTCGCAAGGAAGAAAAAGCTCTTGCCAAAGTACAGCGTAAACTTTCCAAAGAAACTAAAGGCACTCCTGAGCGTAAATTCAGACGCAAGGCAGTTGTCAGAACTCATGAACGGATTGGCTTCAAACGCCAGAACTTTAGCCACCAAACCAGCCGGAAGATAGTCAATACTAACGGCAAGATTTTTGTGGAAGATTTGACCATCAACCGGATGGTGCATAATCATTGCCTTTCCAAAAGCATCCATGATGCAGCTTGGTCGGCATTTTTCAGTATGTTGAGTAGCAAAGCGGAAGAAGCTGGCTACACTTTCATTGCTGTGAATCTGGCATATACAAGCCAAACCTGTAGCAGTTGTGGTCACAGGCTTCTGGACAAGCTCATGCTCTCCGAGAGAATATTCATTTGTCCAGATTGTAGCCTTCATATAGACCGTGACCTCAATGCCTCTCTAAACATCAAAAGCTTGGGATTACAAGCTGTGGGTTCGCCCCTAGATGCCTCCGCCTTTAGGCTTGGGGAGTAATCACCTGGGTTATAATGATTAGCGGGTAAAATCCAATATGCGTTAGTAACTTATCGGGTACATGGTTTGGATTAAATGAAAGCATACCAGCAAAAAAACACCTCATTATTAACTCGTGTTATTACTAAGCTAGTAGCTTGGATGACGCGCTACAATTGGGTGGTGGCGTTGCTGTCATATACACTGCTAAGCATAATTATTACATTCCCCTTTGTGTTTCGTCTCAATGATTCCATGCTTGGTCCTTCTTTTGAAGGTGATATGCTCTATAGTAGTTGGCAACTCTGGTGGTTCCAACACGCCCTTTCCACAGGGCAAGACCCAAATTACACCAACTATCTTTTTGCTTTACTACCACAGGTTGTGGTTTTTATACAGCTCTATACAAATATGGTATTAGGGCTTTTTTTCATGTGTTTTATGAGTCCCTTTGGTGCAATTAATCTGACCATCTTCTTGGGTTTCGTTTTCAGCGGTTTTACTATGTACCTTCTAGCAGCCGAATTTGTACCAAACAAACTGGCTTGCTTTGTTGCTGGTTTCCTTTTTGATTTTTGCACGTATCATTTTTATAGAGCCGAATTTCATTTAGGTTTGGCTACGCTTTATGCACTTCCTTTTATGGTATGGCGGATATTTATATTTTATAAAAAACCAACTCTTAAAAACGCCTTACTGGCTAGTCTGGGATTGTCCTTTTTGATTCTTACCGATTTTTACTTGACGGCATATTTTCTTTTGCTTTTTGCCTTGCTTTTCTTGTTAGGTAAGGTACTAAGCGATTTTAAGTGGTTCAAAATAAAAAACAATCTTTTACTGAGTGGCTTAGTTCTGATTATTACAGTTGCTATATGTTTCCTACCTTTATCCGTTTATCTGAAAATTGACCCCTCTTTACAAACTGCTTTCAAAGAGGTTTCACAGGGTACTACTTATGCTCTTTCTGCTGATTTATTGAGCTTTTTTGTACCGGATCAAACCAATTTTCTTTTTGGTAATAAAACCTCCAATATTTACCATAACTTTAGTAGTGAGGAAATAAGCTCTTATCTAGGTTTTGTCGCCCTAATTTTAGGAATCGGGGCGTTTTTACCACGTTTAAATCGGCATAAAAATGCTCTTTTCTGGTTGGTCTTTGGCTTTAGCGGTTTGCTATTATCCTTAGGACCTGCCTTACAGGTAAATGGTGTTGCTTATAGAGATTTGCCGTTTTATAACTGGATTTATGGTTGGTCTGCTCTTTCTTTTTTCCGCGCCCCTAATCGTATGGCAATTGTGCCAATGTTTGCTCTGTCCTTACTTTCAGCCTATTCCTTAAATTCTCTATTTTTATGGTTAGCAAAGAAAAGAGCGCCGCTTTATTTTGCTTCAATGCTGGCGGCGCTGGTGATGAGCTTATCTTTGGTTGAACATTTGCCTTATTCTTTTCCTTTTCCTACTACTGAAATTCCAAATCCTGCCTTGTACCAGATAATGGCTGAAGACAAAGAACCGGGCAAAGTGCTTGATTTGCCAGTATATCCCTATGCTAAGTATCAATACTATCAAACCTTGCACCACCGTCCGATTGTGACGGGCTATTTATCGCGTATTACTATTCAGGCTTGGGACTCCGTTGAAACTCTGCCTAATCTTCCCCAACTTTATTCTGACAAGTGGTATAGCTTTCCTGACTTGATTCAACGCGAGATTTATCCGGTGGAGGAAGGTTTTAAAGATGGCTTACAACAAAATAATATTCGATATGTGGTATTACATCGCAATAACGGCGAAGCAATCTACCCTAAACTTCACGAATTTTTACTCGAAAAGTTGGGTGCGCCTTTCTACGATAACAATCAGGAAGGTCTTGATGCATGGAGAATTGAGCCGAGCGTGCCACCAAGCCCGGAGAAATTCCGCTTTCGTCTGGTTTCCGGTTGGGCTTATGGTGAAATGACTCTAAAAGATGGGGTAGTAGAACGCCCGGTATTGCAATCAGGGATACTTTCACTCTACTCCCCTAACGAGATTACACGCTCAATGAGTATTCAAATAAGACCTTTTGATGAACCCAAAACTATACAGGTTCTCTTGAATGGTGCGGTTGTTGCTACTGTAAAGGCAGAACAGCCCTTGCATCTATATACTATTGACCTGAAGAATCTACCCCTGCAAAAAGGCGATAATTCACTGGAAATTGTCAGCCTAGATGCGTGCCATATCTACAACAACGGGGTGTGCCGAAGCTTTGGCGTTCGCAACGTT
>Ga0194047_10001045_pt1 | contig 17493 bp, 15 predicted proteins | sample JunL225m_MetaG_2_FD_160070 | JGI IMG/M metagenome (GOLD analysis project Ga0194047, IMG submission 160070) | Anoxic zone freshwater microbial communities from boreal shield lake in IISD Experimental Lakes Area, Ontario, Canada - Jun2016-L221-5m | ecosystem: Environmental > Aquatic > Freshwater... | reverse complement strand
AAATAGATATACTAATAAAATTGAAATAGAAAATAATAAACTTTATTTTATTCTAGCTTTTTTATATGATGATTTAATGGATGATCAAATTGTAAGTAAAGAAGAATTAAATGAAATGTTTTTAAATCCGACGCAGGCTAAACCTAAAAGCTTTAGTGAATTGGCTTTAATCGACACACATTTAAAATTACTTACCAGAATTAATGATAAAGAAGCATATCATAAAGTGCTCAATAATATTCATCAAGCACAAATAGATTCTGTACAACAATTAAAAGCTGAAATATCATTAAAAAATATTATAGATATTACTGAAAGAAAGGGTGGTTATAGCTTATTGATGTGCAAGTATTACATTGATATTTCGTCAAATAAAAATAATGATGATTGCTGGTATCAATTAGGAGGCTTAATTCAAATGACTAATGACTTATATGATATATACAAAGATACCCTTGCAGGTATTAACACTTTTGCAAATACACAAAATTCATATGAAAAAATTAGAGATAATTATGAGTCACAAATTCATAAATACAAATTAAGTATACAAAAACTAGAATACAAGGATTCAAAAAAAATAAAGTTTTCAATTAAATTATCATTAATACCAGCTTTAGGATATGTTGCATTAGAAAATTTAAAAAGACTAAAAGGTAGAAATGAATTATTATTACCATTTAAGGATTATGCAAGAAAAGATTTAATAATAGATATGGAAAAAATTAAAAACGTAGCCAAACTATTTAAATATAGCTACCAAATTACTAAAAATAAAAAGATACAATTATAACTAGTTACGCTTGCATCTCAAAATACCTGATTTTGCTTTTTGATCGATAGAATTTTTAAAGGCATGGTTTTTCATTCCTAAACTAATGGTGTAATAATCTAGTGCTTCTTTAAAATTTTTATGCCCCTCGTATAATAAACCTAATTGAAGTGCCGCCCTTGAAGCAAAATATTCAGGTAAATTGGTTCCTTTAACTATGGTTGATTTATAAAATTTAATTGCTTGAGTCTCATCCCCCATAATATCGTAAATCCGAGCTAATCTATATGAAAATTCGGCTTTATCCGCTAGGGATTGAAAGTCTAAAGTGGTTTTATCAGATAATGTATTAAGGGCTTGTTTTTGGAAGCCCCCATCACTTAAAATGCGTGCTTTAAGGAGTGACAAATTGGGCCATACTCCAGAAATAGCATTCTGGTAAGCTAACTTGTCTGCATCGGTTACTTGCGACCCATGTATTATTACTTCATTACGATACTCATTAGCTTGTTTCATATCATTTTGCAAATAAGCGATCCAACTTAATTTTTCATAGGCATCTTTAATATAAAAATTGCCTTTAAATTTTTTAGTAAAATCCAAAAGTTCCTTTTGAGCCAAATCTAATTTCAATTGATTCAAATAAGCAAAGCCTTTTTCATAATTCCAAAATGGAATATTTAGATAAGCAGATGAAAGTTCTAAACCATTTGCAATATCAAGTGCTTTGATTGATTGTTGATGATTTAAATATAAATTGGTAGCCATATATGCATGAATATGATTTTTCTTAAAATCATAATCGGAATGCTCAATAAAATCAAATGTTTTTTTAGCATCCCCTTCAAAATTCATAATTAAATATGGATAAATAAGTAAAGCCTCATTTAAACATATTTTAGAAAATTCATCTTTGCTGTTTATATAACTTAAAACCAATTCATTTCCTTTAACAATATTACCATTGAAGCCAAGAATACTTAACATCCATTGATAATTAGTTGGAGCAGAACCAATCAAAGTAGTTAATAAACCAAAATACAAATTATTAGGACTAAACTTAGGATACAACTGTATATTTTCCTTAAAATTAAAATAGGATTTTCTAAATTCTAAAGCTGCGTCCCAATTGCGATCAAATCGAATGGCTGCAACGGCTTTGTGTAAATGTAATAAACCTAAAGAGTATAAATAAAAGGGTGAATTTTTAGGACCCATTTTAATGATATCTATTCGCTTTTCAAATTGCGGATAAAATATTTTATAATCATTATTACTTTCATTGAAAAAAAGTTGATACAAATCGGCATAACTATCCAATATTGGATATGCTAAATTATCTTGATTTTTATTTTTTTCAATCGCAATTAATTTTCGAGCTTCTGGAATTTTTAAGGATGTAATAGATTCATATATAGTCTGTACTTTATCATTCCAATTATACTGAGGTTGGGCCAATAAAAAATTTGACCAAAATAAAAATAATAGCACTGCTATTGACTTCATAAATGTAAAAATAATGTGATTAGTTAAGGAAATTACCTAAAGCCACTATTTTATTTTAATTCTCCAACCAAAATAAAGCATCCTCCCCGAAGTGGGGCCCCAAACCATCGAAGCATCAAAATATGGGCTAAATGGATCGGCTGCTGCAATAATTGGATTTGATTGAAAATAATTGGTTAAATTTTCAGATCCAATATATACATCCATTGGATAATTTTTCCCAAAAGTTTTGGTGATTTGTGTATTCATTAAAATATAACTAGGTGAATAATTGGGCAACTGATAACTAATAGGGTTTTCAGATGTATTGGTTATCCTTTTTGCGCCATTATAAGTGATGGTATAATTAAATTTCCAGTTATTTAGTGTTGCATAGTCAAAGCTTAAAAATGCACGATGCTTGGCGATATAAGGGCGTTCAAGTAATTGTCCATTATAAGTTTGCATCACATCAAAATACCTATAGGCAATTTTAATTTCAAATTTTTTAATAGGTAGCATATTTAATTCAGCCTGAAAACTATTGGAATAGGAAGCGCCATTTAAATTAGTAAAAGTCACTTTGCGTGGATTTTCTAAATCTACCACCACTTGATTAACAAAATCATTTCTGAAATAATCTAGTCCAATTGAAGCATTATTGCCAAATAATAAAAATTTTTGATCCAGGCTTAGGCCTTTATTCCATGCAATTTCAGGGGATAAACCATATGCAGGCCCTGCGTTATTTGTATTAATTTCAAGCAATCTTGCACTCACTAAAACACTGTTGTTTTCAGCAAAAATATTTGAAGTTCTTTGACCCCTACCCGCACTCATTCTAACGGCAGTGCCTTTGATAGGTTCATATCTTATATTAATACGAGGTGTTAAAAAGGAACCAAATAAATTATTTTGATCCGCTCTTAATCCAATAACAGCTCCCCATTTTTCGTTGGGCGTATAAGTATATTCAAAAAAAGCGCCAGGGACAATCTCCTTTCTATTATATGCATTCAATTTAAATAGTTCATTGTATTTATCATATTGGAAACTAATACCAGTACGATATTTATGAATGGTAGAATTAAAAATTGACTGATAAATTAAATTTCCATAAAAGCTTTGTTGCTTTGCATTATAATTTATTTGTCCGAAATAAGAATCTTGTTCGTGATTCACAACATTCAATTGAAGTCCTATACTTTTATATTTTTGTTGAGGAAAAATATATCCAATTTTTCCAAACAGTTCATAACGTTCTGAATTAATGCCTAAACCATAATGATGCATTGTTAGCTTGTCATAAATAGGATCAAAAGCAATTTGACCACCAATTTTATGATCATTTAAAATTTTAAAACCAAGCTGTGTTAAAAATCCTTTTGAATTATCATATTTATATCGATTCACAATACTTAGTTGATTACCTGTAGGTATATCTCTAAAACCATCTTTATTAAAATCAAGTTGTTTGTTGTTTAAAAAATCGTCGTGTAGCAACAAGCCAGTGGACCACTTTGTATTTAGTTTGTGAGATAAATTTATATTCAAGTCGGTTTTTCCAAAGTCATTGATATAAATATTAGCTAATAATTTTTCGGCAGTTTCAGGTTTTTTTAGCTCTACATTAATTTGACCAGCAATACTTTCATATCCATTAGCAACCGAGCCAACGCCTTTAGTTAACTGAATGCTTTCAATCCATGGACCTGCAATCGAATTTAATCCCAATAAAGTGGCGAGTCCCCTAGGGCCTGGTAAATTTTCGATTGTTAATTGGGTATAATTACCATTTAAGCCTAACAACTGAATTTGCTTTGATCCAGTAACAGCATCATTGTATGACACATCCACAGAGGGATTGGTTTCAAAGCTTTCGCTTAAATTACAACAGGCCGCTTTTAGTAACTCCGTACCCGTCATAACTTGGGTTCGGATGGTATTTAAAAAAGGAATGTAAGTCCCATTAGGCCTACTAAATACGGTCACCTCACTTAATTGATTTTTTGATGCAAGTATTACTTTGAGTTGATTATTGTTTTCTACATTAATGGTATCAGGTTTTAAGCCAACATAGCTCACTATTAATTTTGTATTGGCATTGTCATTGATAAGTGAAAACACACCAAAACTATCTGTAATTACACCAATGCTCGTCCCCGACCAATAAACACTTGCGTTTGACAAGGGCTCAAATTTACCCATACTATTTTCTTGTAAAACAACACCCTTAATTATAGATGACTCAATTACATTATTTGAATGTGAAATTGCAGTATCTAATTCCCGATAATGACAACATTCTGGCAAGTCATTATAAATGATGGTTTTAGCTTTTTTATGAATTAAATCATGCCCAACATCAATAATTTTATTTTCAATTTTGTCCATTGAAATTTTAGTAGCATCATACTGAATGCTCACCATTTTGGTATCTACATCCCAAATGGCCTTGCTAATACCTTTCATCTTTAATGCTTCCTCGATTCTATTTTTACATTGCTCACAGGCTCCAAATACCTTGAATGAAGTATCTGTAAAATTAGATTTAAAAACTACCTGCGAATTTGATGTTAAACTTATAAGTAATCCTATAAGCAACGCGATATATTTGAAACTCATTTTTTATTATTTAAAATATGAAAATAATATGACGCCTAATTGATTGCAAAAACAACTAATTAGGTGAAAAATAAAATGAGCAACTAAATAAGGTAACTACAATGAGATATATAATTGGGGACACCGCAATACAGTGGCGGTGCGTGATAGCGAATAGTGATGCTATCAGATGGAGGAAAGGAAATTATTTTGAATTCATTATTTTCAAATGAAAATAAATTTACAAATTGATTATCTATTTTAATAGACGAGTTTACTAATTTTTGATCGATCGTATTTTTAACTAGCTTATTACTATCATGGCAACAACCTTTTCCTTTGGTTTTGCTTTTTTCCATCCCGCATTTGTCGCACTTAGATGAAACGTGATTTATTAATGAAATACTAGAACCAGCTACTTTCCCCATGCAATAGTGCATGTTCACCATGACACCAGACGAGGTGATGATAAAAATAAAGGATAGTATATATAAAAATAACCGTTTCATTGAATACAAAGGTAAGTATAAAAACTAGATTGACTACTTCGGATCGATCGGTTTTATCAATTCGAAATAAGTCACTAAAAATTTATCCCCTACGACCGAACCTTGGACTTTGGCTTTTTTGATGGCATTACAAAAGCCTTCTTTGTCATGCGCGTCACCATGGTCGTCAATATTGGTGCCTTCTACAAAATAGGATTTCCCTTCATACTTTACAGCTAATACACAACCCTTTCCGTTCATTTTAAACATACAGGTACCGCAAGAAGCATCAAGCTCATATACTGGTTTGCTTTTGTCTAATACAAGTTTTTTCTTAGTACCGTCTTGTGCATATGAGCAAATAAACAATAGGGAGCTCAATAAGATTAAGGTTAATTTTTTCATATTATATTTTTAAGCCAATTAGATATATATTCAAGAACTACTGGTTCAATAGTGGTTTCTAGTTCTCCGTATTCATTAACACTACACTTTGTACACTTTTGAAATAGATGATTTAATCCATCAAATTTCATAATAGTTGCTTTTTTATTTCCTCCTTTTAAAAGAGAATTCTGAATACCTTTTAAATTTTGATCAGCAACACTTTGTATATCTGCTCCGCCATTAATGGCGAGTACAGGACATTTTACTTTTTGTAAAGTAGGTTGTGGATCATAATTTGCAAAATATTTCCACCATTTGGTAGAAAGTTGACCCACCATGGCTCCCACATACTTATCTATATCTGCTTCGGTGCTTATATTCGTTGTTGCCAAAACAAAATCTTTGTTAGTGGACTTAAACCATTGCGAGGTTAATTCCTTAGATTTTTCAATAGCCATTTTTTGATCAGTAGATTGAGTTACAAGCTTCATTAAATTCTTATATAAGGGGAGATAGGAATCTATTTCATTTTGACCCACACCCACCGACTTAAGAACGGCTTCGTTTTGCAAGGCCATGAGTTCGGTAATTTTAATCCCTGGACCTGCCATTAAAATGATAAATGCAACTGATTTATTACGAGACGCAACTAAAGGGGCAATGAGCCCACCTTCACTATGACCACATAATCCAATCTTATTGGTATCAATCATTGGCAAAGTCTTAGCATATCGGATGTGTTCCTCAACATCTTGTGCAAAATCTTCGGTGGTACTCTCTATAAAATTGCCAGTAGATTTATCAGTACCTCTATCATCAACTCTTAATACTGCGTATCCTTTTTTAGTTAAATCATCGGCAATAACAGCAAAAGGCTTGTGATTAAAAATTGTTTCATCTCTATCCTGTCTCCCGCTCCCTGTAATTAAAATAACCAATGGGAATTTAGAAGGATTGGTTGGATAAGTAAGTGTAGCGCCATAAGTAAGCTTAGTCTTGGCGCCTTCATAAATGATATCTTTTGACAAATAGCTAAAGGGCGGTTTAGGGGTTTGTGGCTTAGGTGCTGGTGGTTTAGATTCAATTATACTTGGATTCGAAGTTAAATAAGGCTCCATGTTTAATTCAAAATCATGCCCAGCTTGTGTCCAAGTACCTTGAATTTTATTGGCTTCGGCGTTCATTTTACCAGAATAAGAAGCAGCGATGGCCTTGATTTCAATATTTAATTGGCTATTCACTAAATCAGTCTTAGAGGAAACGATACCAATTGCTTTTTGTATAGGCACATCCCAATTAGATGAATATGTTTTATCCTCATTTTGAATTAAATGTAATCGTAATTCAATTTTTTGTCCGCCGGCATTTAAAATACCCGACCATACAGAATTCAAAGATTGACTATAACTTAAATTAAGAAACACTAATAAAATAAGGGAAAATATTATTTTTTTCATGGAATAAATATAGTTAAATATTGATTCAGAAGGCTATTTCATGAATGATATATCCCATTATTATATGTAAAGCGATCGTTATCAATAAACTGATTAATATCATCTTTTAAAAAGGTTTTAAAGACACTATGATATCCATTTTGTAATTAAAAATAAATTGAAATAAAATGGAATAAGTAATTTAATTTTAATAAAAATATATCATGAGAAACGACATCCTCAATAATATAAATAACCCTCATGAACTTGAAAAATTATATAGAGGGAACAAGTCCATTTTTAAAAAGGAATTTAATTTAGTGTACCCCGAACATAAGGAACATATAGAGTTGCAATATTGGAATGAACGACTCAATTATGAAAATGAAATAGTATACTTTGGCAATAGAAAGGAAATACAGTTTGTTATTATAATTGCGATACTAGCTGGCCTCATTGCTAATATTTCTAATATTAAAGGAATTAATGTTGAACGATTTTTTTCAAGAAATGCCGCTTTTATTGTATTCCCTTTTTTAAGTAGTTATTTTATTTGGAAACAAAAAGTAGAATTTAAAAAAATACTATTCCCTGCTTTGGCAATACTGATATCAGTAGTCTATATAAATTTATTACCAGATAGTAATAATAGCAATTCGATAACACTAGCCCTAATTCACTTACCCTTGTTTTTATGGTCCTTATTAGGTTATGCATTTTTAGGAACTCATTTAAAGGATTATCAAAAGCGAATTGATTTTTTAAAATTCAATGGTGATTTAGTTATTATGTGTGTTATCATGTATATATCAGGCATGTTATTCAGTGTCATCACGTTTGGTTTATTTGAACTAATAGGACTTAAAATTGAACAATTCTATGTTCAACACATAGCTATATGGGGGATTGCAGCTATTCCTATTATTGCAACTTATTTAATTCAAGTCAACCCGCAATTAATTAACAAGGTATCGCCCATTATTGCAAAAATATTTACACCATTGGTATTCTTAAATTTATTTATCTATTTGATTGCGGTTGTCTATACAGGAAAATACCCTTATAATGACAGGAATTTACTTTTGGTTTTTAATGTGTTATTGATTGGAGTATTAGCTTTAATATTATTTTCGATTGCCGAAACAAGTAAAACTTCTAAAAGTAAATTTAGTTTGGTGTTATTATTTGGACTATCCATTTTAACCATCATTGTTAATAGTATAGCACTTTCTGCAATAACTTTTCGAATTATGGAATGGGGTATCACACCAAACAGAATAGCAGTACTAGGAGGAAACATACTAATATTTATAAACCTTGTCTTGGTCTCATATAAACTATTGATGAGCGCAAGAGGGAAGGCTGAAGTAGAATCTGTGGAATCTAGTATCGCATTGTTTTTACCTATTTACGGAATTTGGACAGGATTAGTATGCTTTTTATTCCCAATACTGTTTCACTTTAAATAACGAACAGTTTTTGGATGAAAAAACTCCCATGAATGTAAATATTCTTGGTAACTAGGAATTGTTTCCAAAACAGTGCCCTTTAATTTTCCTTCAATACATACACCATCATAATTCCATAGCGAACCAGTATTCAAATCTTTTATTAAATCCCCGTTTTTACTAAAATGAAGCGTTTCGGTATTCAGTATACGGCTATAGGTATGAAAGGAAGAACTGTCATTCTCTAATAAAATAAGAAGAGGAAAATTCGGCATTGAATCTTGAATGATACTTTGCTTCACAATTTGATTCCAATCATATGCCTTAACATAAGAATTTTTTTCAATGCCTATAACCCAAGATTTATCTTTCCATGAAGCAGTGTCTCTTTTGGTTAAACCGCTTTTGGAATTTCCTTTATCATAATTATCCATCCCTTTAAACTGTTCTTTAAATTTAGCATCAGGTTGTAAGACCAAAGTGTTGGGATGGCTTCTTACCCATGCATTTAAGGCTACTTGTTCAGATTTGATTTCGGTAAGTTTATAACCTTTTAATGTTCCAGCAATACATTCGCCATTAGATTGTCTCCACCAACTTTTTGTACTTGCGTCTTCAAACATAGCATTAAAATGGTCCATACCAACTAATCTAAAAGTTTCAACTTTACCATTAACAATAGGTGAATACACTCTTCCAGTTCGACACACAGTGCAATAGGTCACCATCACCTGTTTGTTATTTATGGTATCTCTTACTTGATGATGATAGCCAATTAACTGAATTGGATATGCTTTTGTAATACCATCCACATCAACTCCGATAATTAATTTATTAGTTGGAATGGTGTTATTTGAAATATTTGCAAAACTGACGACGGTAGGTTGATAAAACATTTTGTCGGCTTCCATCTTAAATGTAAATACATAAAAAATGAGCGTATAAATAATACTAAAAATTATAAATAAAATAATGTGCTTCTTAAATCCATTTTTAAAAATATAAATAATTGGATTTATAAGTAATAAAAATCCGACAATGCGTATGATATGTTTATTTGAACCTAAAAAGTAAGCTAGGTCAATAGAATTTAAATTTTGACTGCCAGGCATAGGCATAATTAAGTAAACCCTAAGGCATTCAAAAACGATCAACAAGCAAAGTACCAAATACAGAAGTGTTTTTTTCATATTTCTAAATTACGTAAAAATCATTTATTTCTCATTTTTAACTGTTTTAAGCCGGTTTTTAGATTACATGGCATGGATTTATTAAATTTATGCTATGAAGAAAATTTACTGCAGTTTATTATTGTTGACCATTTTATCAACAACCACAAAAGCACAACAAATATATCCATACAAAAATCCAAAACTCCCTGTTAATGTTAGAGTAAAAGATTTATTAAGTAGAATGACGCCAGCTGAAAAGTTTTGGCAACTATTTATGATTCCAGGCGACTTAGGTACAAATGAATCAAATTATAAAAATGGTATTTTTGGTTTTCAAGTAAGTGCTGCATCTGGAGGAAGCGATGTGACCTCTCAAATATTAAGTTATAAGTCGGAAGAAAACGCACTGCTACTCGCTAAAAAAATAAATACCATTCAAAAATATTTTATAGAAAGATCTAGATTAGGAATCCCGATGATGGCATTTGACGAATGTTTACATGGGTTGGTTCGAAAAGGCGCTACTTCATTTCCACAATCAATAGGACTTGCTGCAAGCTTTGATACTGCACTAATGAAACAAGTGTCTACTGCAATTGCATTAGAGACAAAAGTAAGAGGGATTAGAGATGTATTATCTCCAGTAATAAATATTGCGAATGATGTAAGATGGGGACGCACCGAGGAGACTTATGGCGAAGACCCATTTTTAGCATCTGAGATGGCAGTAGCGTTTGTAAGTTCATTTGAACAAAATGGCGTCATTACCACCCCAAAACATTTTATTGCCAATGTAGGTGATGGAGGTAGAGACAGTTATCCAATTCATTATAACGAACGATTTTTAGACGAAATATTTTTCCCACCTTTTAAAGCGGCGATTAAGAGAGGAGGTTCAAGATCTATTATGACCGCATACAATTCTTATGATGGAAGTGCAAGTAGTGCCAATGACTGGCTATTAAATAAGAAGTTGAAAAAGGAATGGGGATTTGATGGGTTTGTGATATCCGATGCCAGTGCAGTTGGCGGAACCACTGTACTACACAATACAGCAAAGGATTACCCATCATCAGGAGCTACTGCCATAACAAATGGTTTGGATGTGATTTTTCAAACAGAATTCAAACACCATGAGCTATTTGATCCCCCATTTTTAAATGGAGGCATAAAGCAAGCTAGAATTGATGATGCTGTATCAAGAGTGCTAAAAGCAAAATTTGATCTAGGCTTATTTGAGCATCCTTATGTGGATGAAGAAATAGCAAAACAATGGGTAAATAATACAACGCATAAAAAAATTGCAAAAAAAGCAGCTTTAGAGTCGATTGTTTTATTAAAAAATGACGACAATGCTTTGCCCATAAATAAAAATATAAAATCAATTGCAGTTATTGGCAAGGAAGCCATTGAAGCTAGCTTAGGAGGATACAGTGGACCATCCAATGGAAAAATTAGTATTCTAGAAGGTATTAAAGCGAAACTTGGAACAAGTGTTCAAATTAATTATTCAGAGGGTGCAGACAAAACAAATACACAGTGGATAAACATTCCTAGTGAATATTTAGAAACTACAAACGGTTCAAACGAAATTCAAAATGGATTAAAAGGAGAATACTATACAAGTATCGATCCCAGCGAAAAACCAATAATGACAAGGATTGATAAACAAATTAATTTTCAAGCAACCTTATTTCCTCCTGATCCTAAAATGACGACCGATAACTACTCTATTAAATGGACCGGATTATTAAAAGCCCCAGACAATGGAAAATATAAAATAGGATTAGAAGGCAATGATGGATTTAGACTTTATTTAAATAACGAATTGGTTATTGATAATTGGTTAAAGCAAAGTTATTCCACTAAACTTATTGATTACAATTTTGAAAAAGATAAAAAATATAATATCAAGGTTGAATTTCATGAAGGTGCTAGCAATGGTCAAATAAAATTAATTTGGAACGCAGGTATCAAAAATCAATATGAGCAAAAAATTAAAGATGCAGTTGAATTAGCTAAAAAATCAGACGCAGTTGTGATTGCGGTTGGTATACAAGAAGGGGAATTTCAGGACAGAGCAATGCTGACACTACCTGGTTATCAGGAAAAGTTAATACAAGAAGTAGCAGCTACTGGGAAAAAAGTAACTGTTTTATTAGTGGGTGGAAGTGCTATCACTATGAATGCATGGAAAGATAAAGTTGCAGGCATTATTGATGTATGGTATCCTGGTGAAGAAGGCGGACCAGCCGTATCGGATGTATTATTTGGAGATTATAATCCGGCTGGGAAATTACCCATCACCTTCCCATTATCTGAAGCACAACTTCCTTTGGTATATAACCACAAACCCACTGGCAGAGGGGATGATTATAATAACCTAAGCGGACAGCCACTTTTCCCTTTTGGATTTGGACTTAGTTATACCACATTTAAATATGATCACATTCATCTTGAAAAAAGTAAGATTAAATCCAAGGAAACAACAAGCGTGGAATTTACATTAACCAATACGGGGTCGGTTGATGGTGAGGAAGTAGTACAACTATACATTAAAGAATTATTATCATCCATTGCAAGACCAGTTTTAGAATTAAAGGGTTTTCAAAGAGTTGCTTTAAAAGCAGGTGAAACAAAAAAACTAAGTTTTAAAATTACGCCTGAGCTATTACAAATGCTGAACGAAAAAATGCAAACTGTAGTTGAGCCAGGTACTTTTAGAATTATGATTGGATCCTCTTCGAGAGACTTATGGTTAAAGGAAAATTTAGAAGTTGTTGAATAAATTAATAATTATTAAATAAAATAAAATGGACAGAGTACAAGTAATTTTAACACTCGATATGGAAAACCTTCCTAGTAATTTTCCTGAATTGTTGAAGCAGGAACAAGAGGTAGTTGCTGATTGGAAGTCACAAGGAGTTCTTGAACATTTGTTTTTGAGACAAGCCAAAAATGGCGCAGTTTTAATTTTTAAAGATGTCGAAGAGGACCAGGTTAAAGTATTAATGGAAACACTGCCTTTTTATAAAATCAAAAAAAGTATTGAATATTATAATTTAATACAGCAGTTTTAGTTAACAGAAACCTCAACAGTTTTACCTAGTCCAAATTCAAGCAACCTGTATAAAGTAGAAAGTTGAATATCTGAAGGAAAATGAATAGAAAACAGCGTATTTATACGCAGAAGGGACTAGCCTAACTCCCTGATAGACAAAGAAAAAGTCCCGTCTCGAATGCTCGTGACGGGACTTCTCTTATAGTGCTCCCCTTTCGCAGCAAAATTGCAGCTTTTTCAAAATAGATTGAATTAGAAAGTTTTCTATTAGTAAACTTATTATCTTTGTGTTGTGTTTAATATTATCACCCGAAGAACGCTTCTAGCATATGCCAAAAAATATCCTATGGCAAGGGTTGCTTTATTTGAATGGTATCATGAATTAGTAATATCGGATTTTAAAAGTTTTAATGAGCTTAAAAAGGTTTATGGAAATGTAAGTTTAGTGAGTGATGATAGAGTTGTATTTAATATAATGGGTAATCAATATAGATTAGTAGTAAGGATTGTGTTTGAGTTTAAAGCGATACAGATCAAATGGTTTGGAACACATAGTGACTATGATAAAATAGATGTAACAACAATACAATATAAAAAATAAGGATATGGAATTGAAAATTATAAAGACTAAAAAACAATATGAGCAATACCTTGATTGGGTAGATGTTCAGTTTGAGCATAAGGTTAAATCAAATACCCCGCAAGGCGAAAAGCTACAAGTAGCCCTCCTATTAATTAAACAATATGAAGATGCCAACTACCCCATTCCACTTCCAGATCCAATTGATGCTATTAAAGTAAAGATGAACGAATTAGGATTGAAGAATAAGGACCTTGTTGGGAAAATGGGTAGTAAAGGATATGTTTCTTCTTTACTCAACAAAAAGAAACCATTGACCCTGGAATTAGCTAAATTGTTTCATCAAGAATTAAATATCCCAGCTGAGGTGTTGTTATCCTAGTTGCAACTCCCCTAACTCACTGATAGACAAAGAAAAAGCCATCATCGCTGATGGCTTGTCTAGTGTGGCTCCCCCTCTCCGACTTGAACGGAGGACCCCATCATTAACAGTGATGTGCTCTAACCAACTGAGCTAAGGAGGAGTGTTCCTTTTAAGGGTGGCAAAAATAATAAATTTTAGCTAAGAACAAAACATTAAACCAAATAATTGGGCTTTATTCCAATAAAAAGTCCGTTTTCCCTTAGTTCAACGGGGTAGGTTTTTAAGAAATAGCCTTCGCCACTTGAATTCCTACCATTCGCCATGTCAAAACAGTATTTATGTAAAGGGCAAACCACCTGGCCTAAGGGGTTAATATGGCCCTCATCCATCCTGCCACTGGCATGAGGACATTTACTTGCAAAAGCATAATAATGATCCTGCCATTTACCTAAAGTAAATTTTAGGCCCTCTATCTCCATATTGAGCAGATTATTGGAAGGCCATGTGAGTGTTAAAGGCGCATCAGAAATTAAGGTCCATTGAATACTACTCATTAGGTATAATAAACAGTTTTATAGGGAAATCTAATTTGATACATATCTCTTACTTTATGTAAAATGACAGTTCTTAATTCTTCTATATTTTGTTTTTCTATGGCACTAATAAATACAGCTTGATTATTTGTGATGCCATTCCACCTATCTTTTAATTCCAATAACAAATCTTGTTTAACCTCATCTGAAATCCACTCGTCAAAATATTTTTGTTGATACAAATCCATTTTATTAAAAATGGTGATGATGGGTTTATCAAAAGCTTTAAGTTCTTGTAAAGTTTTATTCACCACACCTATTTGATCTTCATAATTTTTATGTGAAATATCGACGACATGCAATAATACATCTGCCTCGCGAACCTCATCTAAAGTGCTTTTAAAACTTTCAACTAAATGATGTGGTAGTTTACGAATAAAACCAACTGTGTCACTTAATAAAAATGGCGTGTTCTCAAAAACAACTTTTCGGGTTGTCGTATCGAGTGTTGCAAATAATTTATTCTCGGCAAACACATCACTTTTACTAATTAAGTTCATGATAGTTGATTTGCCCACATTGGTATACCCTACTAATGCGACGCGTATGAACTCACCTCTTTCCTTTCGTTGAGTGAAAGCCTGTTTGTCAATTTCAAGTAACCTTTTTCGTAAAAGTGAAATTTTATCTTTTACTATACGACGGTCAGTTTCAATTTCTGTTTCACCAGGACCTCTTGATCCTATCCCAGCTCCCTGCCGCTCCAAATGCGTCCACATCCCTTTTAAGCGAGGCAAGATATATTGGTATTGTGCAAGTTCCACCTGTACTTTTGCTTGTGCTGTGCGGGCGCGTGCTGCAAAAATATCTAGGATTAAATCGCTTCTGTCAATCACCCTCACCCCAACTTCTTTTTCGATATTCGTAATTTGAGAACCAGATAATTCATCATCAAAAATAACTACGTCAATATCTTTTAAAGCAACGAATTGTTTTATCTCTGCCAATTTTCCTTTACCTACAAACGTGCGACTATCAGGATGAGGTAATTTTTGCTTAAATGACTTAATTGTTTTTGCACCAGCCGTTTCTGCTAAAAAAGCAAGCTCATCCAAGTATTCGTCTACTTGTTCTTCTGTCTGATCTTTTTGAATCACACTCACCAAAACCGACTTTTCTTCTTTCTTAAATATTTTTCTTTTCTCTATCAAAATGATCTGTTTTTACAAAGATAAACTAAAACCGAGGGGAATGAAAAAACCCTCTAAAAGAGGGTCTTAACTATAATTTAAAGGCTCATTACAATCCACTAATAGTAAAGCCGATTGAAAACTTATTCATAACTGGTCCAAAACCATCTCTGATGATCGGTGTTATAGTATAACCCATATCAAGTGATATGATGCCATAACCAACACGGCCTGTTAACTCAACATCTGATGCATTAAAAAATCGGTTACTGATTCTCTTTTCAATAAAAGTTTTACCATATATAGAATTACCAGCGCTATTTACATAATTCTTTGACTTAGTATATGCTTTTAATAAGGTTCCTACTTTTAATCCAGCAGCATATTTCCATGATTTTGAAGGATGTTCAGGATCCGAAAAATACCTTAACTCCACTGGCGCTTGAAAATATATTGTAGTCACTTTTGATTTTGCATAATGACTTGAAATAGAATCTATATGATGAAAAGGCAATGCAGCTGCTGCAGATTTTATATCAACAAGGGTATGATCATCAAAAAAGATGTTGCTCGTTCCTACTCCAGCCCCAAAAGCTACGCTATAGTGCGGATTTGTCTTAAAAGGCTTATCATACATAAAGTAGATATTAAAATGGCGACTAAATCCTCCGCCCGTTTTAACACTATCAGGTTTGCCAGTCCAAGTATCTGAACCGAATTGAATCATAAAATGATCAGCAGCGCGACCTGTTAAATCTAATTTTGACCAATCTTTTGTTTGAGAACTTGGAGTTTGTGCTTGGACAAAGTATCCAAAAAGTAAAAAAGAGGCTGTAATAAAAATGACTTTCTTCATTTGGCAAAAATAGCAGAAAAAAAGGGTAGATAACTTTAAAAAAGGTTAAAATATTCAATATTTAAGCAGCAGATGATAGGCAAATTTTACTATTTTTGCCGCCTACATCGAAAGATGCGGGCCTATAGCTCAGTTGGTTAGAGCACCTGACTCATAATCAGGGGGTCCCAGGATCATGCCCTGGTGGGCCCACAGCCGAAAGGCAACATTATCAAGGGTTTATGCTGTCAAAGGCGTAGACCCTTTTTGTTTGGGGTAAGTCCCGGCCAAGTTCTGGCCAAGTTTTGTGTTTTTGGAGGGAAAACAGGGGTGAATGGAGGTGAAGGGGTGGAATTATTGGAACCTGATTAAATGTGAGTGAATGGATAGAAATGAGTTTACAAAGTCATAATTTAGACTTTACTATTAATTAAATAATTTCTTATGAATGGAGAAAGAGGTACAGACCCAAGAACTGATTTTCAGAGAGCATATATTGTCATTACAATAACAAATGAAAAAACGTCTCTTTTACAAAACAATAAAACAAAAGACTTTTTATTTCTAGAAGTCCCAGCTGATATTGAAGATCATACCAACTACCACCTACATATTCTTTACCCTGATAAAGATTCAACCACAGGAAGTAGGGGTTTTGCAATTAAAAATTATTGGGCTATTGAATCTTTACAGTCTCGTACATGGAGAGATGGAGGTTTTGTTGGGCCTTATATAAAACCAGTAGTATTCAACCCTGAAATACACTCAAAATATTGTTATCGTATACTAGCTTCAACAGAAAATTTGATGGGGTTTAATTCTGATTGGGACAAATCAAACATTGAACAATATCCCGAGTTGGATAATACAAAAATTAAAAACGTTTACAATATTTGTAACTCATTAATAGAAGAATTTGTAAAATTTCAAGGAAAACTGGAATACGTGATGGTACACCCATTTTATGGAATATTTTCAGACATTATTGTTGATGGACAGCCACATATTTCAGTTGAATACAAAAAAGATGAAAATGATTTTATTGCCGTTTTTCCTGCAATTGCATATAATAAAGCACGTTTAATAAATCAAATTTATTAAAGACATTAGAATTAAGAAAAAGGGATTTTATAAAATG
>Ga0194047_10001044_pt1 | contig 17502 bp, 17 predicted proteins | sample JunL225m_MetaG_2_FD_160070 | JGI IMG/M metagenome (GOLD analysis project Ga0194047, IMG submission 160070) | Anoxic zone freshwater microbial communities from boreal shield lake in IISD Experimental Lakes Area, Ontario, Canada - Jun2016-L221-5m | ecosystem: Environmental > Aquatic > Freshwater... | reverse complement strand
GCCTTATTGATATCGTTTGCTAACTTCTTCATATTGGCATCTGACATACTTTGGTTGGCGAAAATGCCATACCAGAGCGGCATTGAATAACCAGGAATGGAAGCTTCTGCAACGGTTGGGACGTCAGGTAATGCAGGCGCGCGCTTGCTGGTAGTGACTGCTAGTGCTCTGACTTTACCTGCTTTGATATTAGGTAGGCTGACTGGCAGACCAGGTAAATACATTTGCACATCACCAGCGATCAGGGCATTGAGAGCGAGTGCTCCACTAGTAAAGGGTATATGGGTCATGGTGATACCAGCTTGGGCATTTAAGAGTTCACCCGCCATATGATCTGCATTACCAATACCTGCAGAACTGAAGTTCAATTCATTAGGCCTTTGTTTCGCATGCTCAATTAATTCTTTGAGATTTTTAATGGGTAGATTGTTGTTAACAATCACTACCAGAGGCATTGAGGTCACTTGACTGACTGGCTTCAAATCTTTCTTAAGGTTATAAGAGAGTTTTGGATAAAAGGACGCGCTGATCGCAATGGCATTTTGCGCAATTAGAATCGTGTGATCATCTTCCACCCCAGCTACAAAGCCAGCCGCCACATTGCCTGCAGCGCCAGTTTTATTCTCCACAATCACAGATTGACCCCAGATTTCAGATAATGCGGGAGCTATCGATCTTGCCACCAGATCCATGCTACTTCCAGGGCCAAGTCCTGAAACAATTTTGACTGTGCGATTGGGCCAAGGAGCAGTGGATTGGGCAATGCCTAGGTGGGTATAAATTAAGCAAGCCACCATGAATAAAAGTTTAATCATTTTTATGAATATCTCCAGTAATTAGATTGAAAAGGGCAGTAGTTTTTCTTGCCCGGATTCAAGTGCAACTTGTTTTAGGCTATGCATAGTGTCTTCAGGTAGTAAAAGACCTAAGCGTCTATTTTTAGCATCAGCTTGTGCTTCCATCTCTCCAGGAAAGTACACCTGCTGATGACCTTCAGCCAGCGGCACATCTTTTAAGGAACGAATGTACTCATCGATACGACCTTCAAATTCTGCGAGAGGTTGAAACGCAGACACATTGAGTGATATCACCAAATGACACGCTGAACTTTTATTGATGGGGTCATAAGGACCATGTACTTGATCTAAAAATGCACCACCTGACAACACTCCAGAAAGGATGTCTACCATGACACCCATTACATAGCCTTTATGTCCAGCCATGGGCAATATGAAACCTTCGATTGCAGCCTGAGGGTCAGTAGTAGGGCGACCCTCTTTATCAATAGCCCAATCATTGGGAATCGATTGGCGGCGTTTTTGGGCTAGATAAATCTTGCCTCTTGCCACCCCTGAATTTGCCATATCCATCACTACTGCACCATGTTTACCTCCTGGTACTGCAATGGACCAAGGATTGGTGCCAATCTTTTTTTGACGTCCACCCCAAGGCGCCATATTGGGACCAGCGTTACTCATCAAGATCGTAATACAACCTTCTTTAGCGCCCATTCTGGTGAAATACATGCAGGTGCCAAAGTGGTTAGAGTTTTTGACTGACACAATGCCAACACTATGTTGTTTGGCTCTTTTGATGGATTCTTCCACCGCACGCTTTGCGACAACTTGGCCAACGCCATCACCACCATCTAAGATCGCAATTGCATTGGAGTCAACTACTAAACTTGAATTGGTTATAGGCTTCATAGCCCCAGAACGCAAGCGAGCGTAGTACCAAGAGAGTCTCAATAGCCCATGTGATGAATGCCCCCACAGTTCAGATTGAACTAAAGTATCAGCAGCAAGGTAAGCATCATCCTGAGGAACACCTTCGCTCTCATACACTGCTTGGGTAAATCGAATTAGGTCTTCTGGTTTAAGGTAATTATTTGACATTGTCATGTTATTGATGGGAGAAAAGTGCTAGCCCTGGGGTATTCATACGTACGCGTAGAATGCTGCCAGTTTCTGATTCAGTAATAAACAGGTCTTGATTATCTTTTCCACCAAAGGCGAGATTAGTAGTCATGTAACCAGCGCAAGAATTAATTCGAAGAAGAGGCTCACCTCGTGGGGAAAATTTCCAGACTACACCGATGCCTGCATGCGCTACGAATAGATTACCTTCTTGATCTACTGCAAGACCATCAGGACCTGATCCTCCCGACATTTGAATAAAGTTACCAACACGTGTAATGGAGCCATCAGGTAAAAGCATTGCCCGCCAAATACTATTCGCACGAGTCGCAGCTATATAAAGTAGGTTTTCTGCGGGATTGAGTGCAATCCCATTGGGGCTGGGAACATTATTGAGTAGGCAGTTTAATTTACCTGCATCATCAAGACAAAAGACTCTTCCTGAAGGATCTTGTAATCCAGATTGCCCTTGGTCAGTAAAGTAAAGACTGCCATTTTTAGAGAAAACCAAATCATTTAAACCTTTAAAGGACTCGGTTTTATAGCGCTCAATGAATGGCTGCATTACTCCAGACTTTGGATCCAGTAGCATCAATCCATTTTTATGGTCTGCTACAAAAATACGACCATCTTGATGAATTTTCAATCCATTCGGCTCTCCATCATATTCTGCGATGGGTTTAACTGAGCCCTTTGGATCTATTTGATAAATAAATCCAAAGGCGATATCAACAATATAGAGATTGCCATCTTGATCAAACGAAGGGCCTTCGATATAGCTATCGGTTTTGAGATTGCCTTTGCCAGCCAAAATGCGCTCTTGCGAAAGTTGTCCGGACTTGCGATATTGATCCGGAATGCGAGCAAATACTTCGGTGCCTATTTCAGGGGGCGCCTTAAACATGTTGTCTCCACTTTTAATTTATAGTTTGTCAGATAAACAAAGATCTTACTTGTCAGTTCATCATTAAACAAGGTAACAAGACCAATATGAGACTATTTTTCATTTCCTTGCTAGCTGCTGCCATGCAGTTTACGACTTCCGTTTATGCAGCGGAGTATCCAAGTCGTACGATCAAAATGATTATTCCATTTGCTCCCGGGGGAGGGTCCGATACTTTGGGCCGTGTACTGGCTGAAAAAATGGGAAATGAATTAGGCGCTTCAGTCATTGTGGAAAACAAACCCGGTGCCTCAAGCATTATCGGTACCGATGCAGTTGCAAAGGCGGCTCCCGACGGCCATACCCTATTACTTACCAATAGCGCAATTACTAGTAATCCCACTTTTTTCAAATTACCTTTTGATACACAGAGCTTAAGTGCCATCACTAAAGTAGCCAATGCTCCTCAACTACTCGTTGCCAATCCTGCTGCTCCCTTCAAAAACCTAAAGGAGTTATTGGCTTATGCAAAAGCTAATCCAGGTAAGGTTACTATCGGTACAGCTGGTGCGGGGCAGATCTCGCACTTGGCTGCTGAGTTGTTGGAGAAGTCTAGCGGTACAGAGATGACGATGGTCCACTACAAGGGAAGTGGGGGTGCCCTGGCTGATTTACTGGGCGGTCAAATTAATATGTCTTTCGGAACTGCGCCTGGTTTGATGCAATTTATTCGCAGTGGCAAAGTCATACCCATTGCAGTATCCAGTGGGCAAAGAATGTCAGCTTTACCAAGCGTTCCTAGTATTGCCGAGGTATTGCCCGGTTATGACATCAATAACTGGTTTGGTATTTTCGCTCCCCCACAAACACCAAAGCCGATCATTGATAGGATCTATCAGGCCGTCAATAAAGCGCTAGCTAGCCCAGAGCTCAGTAAAAAATTTGGTGAAGAAGGTTTTGATATTGTTGCTACTCCGCCAGATAAGTTTGAAAAATCTTTCAAACAAGAAATTGGATACTGGCAAAAGTTTGCAAAAGACAATAATCTCAAGATAGATTAATGAAAACTAGTACCGGCAGCGTGCATCACTTTTATATTTGGTGAAGTACACAATGAGGCTGGCATCGGATTTGTATTTAGTGTAATAAATTGTTGCCCTAGCATCGCTTTTGTATTTTGTGAAAAACCAGACGCCTGGATCATTATCCGATTTATAAGCAGTTTCATACACAATGCAATTGGCATCTGATTGGTACTGAGTAACATAGACTTTTGCATCAGCGTCTGAGGCGTAGTCTGTAATGTATATCTGGGCCGCATGAATCGAGCATGAATACAGTAATGCTACTAAGGAGCAAAAATGGATCGCAGATTTACAGTGTTTCATTGCTGATATTCCATCGTGTTTTATCAGAATCTTTTAGCTGATGAGTTTTGGGTTTAAGGCCCGTATGCGTTCATCGATATAGTATCCGCCGTATTCGGTATAGCGCAAATACTTACTGCCACATTCTTTGCATTCATAGACATCTGAGCGATTGTAGGGATGAAATTGAATCGATATAGGCGCATTTTCAGACCATAGGTTTGTCCCCTCTGGATGATCTTCTTCCCAAAATTCTGGGGCGCCTTCTATTCTGAGGGTGCCAATGGGCTTGAGGCAGTTGAGATCAAATGAGCCTGGCACTGTTTCCCAGCCTACGCAAGCAAGGAACTCGCATTTAGAGCAATTGGCTTTTTCCTGGGTAGTGTTGGCAATCTCGAGTAACTCACTTCGATTTAACTCTTTGGGCATTTCGGTATCAATTGGGTGGGCATGCGCTATATTGGCATTGGTATAGATCGAACTGTACCTGAAATTCTGTTGAATCAGCCCCGAGATAAAGGTGTCTTATGAAACTCAAGTCATTCCTAGCCATCCTGTTTAGTGTTGTAAGCATTACAAGCTACGCAGCCTATCCCGATAAATCCATCAAGTTTTTAGTACCTTGGCCGCCCGGTGGGGCTACTGATCAAGTGGCGCGTATCTTAGTTCAGCCGCTGACAAAAGAGCTTGGGGTTTCTGTCTTTGTAGAAAACAAGGGTGGAGCAGGTGGCAATATTGGCACACAAGCCTTTGTTCAAGACAAACCCGATGGCTATTCTATTTTGATGGCTACAAGCTCTACCAATGCAGCTGGCCCACATTTATTTTCTAATCAAGGATTTGATGTCATTAAAGACTTCACTCCGGTGGTGTTGGTTTGCACCATTCCAAACATCATGGTGGTGCCAGCATCCTCGCCTTGGAATAGCATGAAAGACCTGGTAAATGATGCTAAACAAAACCCCGGTAAGTTTACGTATGGATCGGCGGGGATTGGCGCATCTCAGCATTTGGCAGGCGCTCAATTTAAGACGGTCACTGGTTTAGATGTTCGACATGTACCCTATAAGGGCAGCGGTCCTGCAGCCCTAGATCTGATGGCGGGTCATATCGATATGATGCTCGATACAGGTTCACTCAATAACATTAAGGCTGGAAAGTTAAAAGCATTGGGCGTGGCTGCAGATAAGCGTATTCCAGAGCTGCCAAATGTTCCTACAATGAAAGAGGCCGGCGTACCGATGGTGGCTAATGCTTGGTATGGTGTCATGCTTCCTGCGGGCGCTCCTAAAGACGTCACAGAAAAACTGAATGCCGCTTTTAATAAAGTGCTCAATGATCCTGAAGTCCGCAAAAGTTTGCAATCCATTGGCGCGCAAATTGATGGTGGCTCTGTTGCAGAATTTACGAAGTTCTCTCAATCAGAAGTAAAGCGCTACGAAGGTATTGTCAAGATGTCTGGAGCACCAAAGGAATAAGCCTGAGAGTCATCTGGCATCACTAAGCCACCTATAGGTGGCTTTTTATTTTGAGTAAGATGTTCCTTAATTAATCCCGCTTGGAGTCCTTTTCATGAAAATGTTGTTGATATTGCTAAGTACCTTAAGCCTCAATCTGCAAGCTGCAATTGAGCGCCCTGAGGTTCAAGTAACAACGGGAAAAATCCAGGGCGTAGTTGAAGGCAATATGCTGACTTTCAAAGGCATTCCGTATGCAGCGCCGCCAGTTGGTGAGCTCAGATGGAGGCCACCTCAGGCTGCGAAGACTTGGATTGGTATACGCGATGCCAGTAAATTTGGTTCTGCCTGTCCTCAACCTTATATCAAAGGCTTGAATGATGGCATGGTCCCTAGTAGTGAAGACTGTTTAAACCTCAACGTCTTTACTCCAAAAGCAGGTAAAAATTTACCAGTGATGGTATGGATTCATGGAGGCGGTCTATTAGTTGATGCCGCAAGGGATGCACAGTTCACGCCAATAAATTTAATTAAGAATGGTGTGATTGTGGTGACCTTTGATTACCGCATGGGAACTTTTGGATTCTTTGCCCCCAAAGAATTAATTGATGAAGCAAAAGTTCTGGGTGAGCCTGTTGGTAACTACGGCATCATGGATCAAATTGCTGTGCTCAAATGGGTCAAGAATAATATTCAAGCATTTGGGGGTGATCCGAATAACGTCACTATTTTTGGTGAGTCAGCCGGTGGTCGTAGCGTCACGTGGCTGATGGTATCACCTGCAGCAAGAGTTCTATTTCATAAGGGGATTGCTCAGAGCGCCCAACAAACACCCATCCGTGGGATGACAGAAGCACGGTTTGGTTTACTTCCAGAGCAAGACTTGGATGCAAAATATATCAGCAGTCTGGGGGTGAAATCATTAAAAGAGTTAAGGACCTTGCCGACGGAAAAACTCATGTTGACTTCAGCTCAGTTTGAGCAAGGCGAGTTTGGTGGAGCAATGATTGACGGCCAAATTTTAGTTGGGGATCCACTTTCTTTATTTGCTCAAGGTAAGCAAGCAAAAGTTCCCTTCATGATTGGCACAAACTCTTGGGACTCTAGCTTTTTTGTTCCTAGCCAACCCTCTTTGGATGCTTACATTCAGAAGATGGGTCAAGATCCTAAAGTGATTGAGAAATTATATGCAGGGGTTAAAGACAAATGCATATTGAGCTCTGATGTGATGGGCGATGCGTGGTACCGCGCTAGTACAAAGATGCTGGCAGATAGCATGAATGGTATTGCTGCAGGCTATGCCTATTATTTTGATTACCTCACTAAAAATATTCGCGCCTCTCATCCAGGCGCTCCCCATTCTTTTGAAATCACTTATGTCTTTGGTAGTTTGGATTTCATGCCACAAGCTCCACAGCAGGCTCAGTCAGGTGGGGATCAATGCGCACTGATCCAGAAGGCTGCTGCAGATGCCAAACAAAGAGGTATTTGGTCCGCATACTGGTACCCAACAGTAGATAGAGCAAGTGCCCAAGATTGGGCAATGTCAGACAAGATGTCCAAGAGTTGGACTGCGTTTGCAAAGACAGGCAATCCCAATGTCAAAGGGCAAGCCCCTTGGCCCATCTATAAAGCAAAAGATGATGTGATGCGCAATTTCTCCTACGATCAAGAGCTTATTCAGGGGATGCTCAAGGAGCGGGTCGATTACCAAACCTTGCAATTGAAGAAGTTGTTTGGAATTTAGATAAAAAACTTTAGGTAATAGTCTTTTATCCCTAAAGCCATTACTATGATGGTGTAAAAATTAACTAAACGAAATAATAAAAATCATGGATCAAATTGAAATTATTCGGGCGGTCAGTAATCTCATGGACGCCCTTGGCGTTGCAGTGGTATCGATTGGTATGCTTTGGGGATTATTTCTTTTTATTAAAGAACTCTGCACACAAAACTCCAGCGATGCTTATAAGGCTTTTCGCTTTCAAATTGTTCGCTCACTTATATTGGGATTAGAGATACTGGTTGCCGGTGATGTCATTCGTACGGTTGCTATTAGCCCAACACTCATGAGTGTTGGTGTATTGGGCGCAATCGTTCTGATCCGCTGCTTTCTCAGTTGGTCCTTAACTTTAGAGATCGATGGTCGCTGGCCTTGGCAATCACCTCCCAAAGAGTAATCTATCGAAAATAGATTCATATGAAGATCAAAATTTTGGTACTAAAACAGTTGTAAGCACTACTATATTTAATCCTTAACTTAATTTAACTTAACTAGGAACACTCCATGTCACATGTCGCCCATCTCTCATTACAAACAAAACCTGGTTCATTCCAAAAAGTCTGTGATCGCTACCATCGGTTTGCAGAGGAGGTTTTGGCAAGTCACCCCGATCTTCATGATGTCATCATCGTGGGCAATCAAGCACAAAACGTGATTGAGGGCTTTGGTATTTGGGAAAATGCTGAGCAGGCTGCCTCGCTTGAAGATACGCAAGCCTTTGCTGATTTTTTAGCCGATATTGAAAGCAATTTGGCATCCCCTGTCGGTAGAAATGATTTACTCGTGTTCTACCGCATGAATCCTAAAAGCTAGTCTGTTACTGACTTAATAAAAAACCCCCAGTTGATCGCTGGGGTTTTTTATTTGTAGGCTCGCTCTATTTATTTCACATAGAGTATGTGTCGCCAACTGCCATCCGCAAGATGTTCGGTTTCGATCCATCCACCAATCCCGCCATATTTTCCAGTACCTCCAGTAATGGCTCGTCTGGTACTGGTAGATTCTTCTAGAGTTGCTTTGGCGCTCGGGTATTTAGCCACCCCCTGAATCACGATCTGATCCTTGGTGCCGTCATCAAATGAAAAAACGGCTGAAGTAATTCGGTATTCCACGCCTTTATCACCCACTACGCCAGTAGTCGTCATGATCCAATCAGTCATGAGATTGCTGCCATCATCGGCTTTTGCTGGAAAGTGCCAAAGACGGACATCTCCAATGGATTGACCTGGTTTCCCATGATCTAGAAAGGTTGGCGGCGGGACTTCTGGATGGGTAACAACGATTTTGGTTTGCGCCAGAGATAGGCAGCTAGTGAAAATGGCAACCGTGGCCAGAATAGCTTTGAGAATTCGCATTTAGAGCCTCAATAGGGGGGTTATCAAACCTCACTATATCTAAATTAACCTACAAATGCACTTAGGCTTGTCCGTTACAGGAATGTCACCTTGTTTTGTTTAAACTGCGTATATGTTGACAATAGAGCCATTTCCTAAATGAGGGGTCTTCAGTTTGACCTTCAGGCTTATCTAAATTCATGTTTAGATGTGGATAACCTTGTCCCGCATTCTCAAGTTTTAGAGGATCTTCTTTCGGTGATAGAAAAAGAAGCTCACAGCATGCAGAATTTTCTTGAGGTCTTAGTCAACACCCATTTATGGCAAGGCTGGCAGATTGAGCCTAATCCCTATAAGTTGATGATTGTGACAGTGGGAGCGGAAATTGATCGCTTGGCAACACTTAAGCAAGAGCCTGCTTTTCATTCTAAGCGGCACATGATGGATGTTTGTTTGATGCTCTCCTATTTGCTTAAACAGGAAGAATCCAAACAAGGTGAGAAAAAAGGTGAATCAGTGAGCCCGGCTTGGAGAACTTCTGCGACTGAGAAGTGGCAGCTGCTTCTTGCGGCCGCTGCTCATGATTTAGGGCACCCGGGACTCGTCAATACAACACCTTATGAGATAGAGCAACAGAGCCTAGATTTATTGAAGGCCCTTTTGACCAGAGAAGGCGTAGATTCGCAATCCATTGAAGATGCACTGGAATCGGTCACCCCCTGGATTATGGCTACCGATCATGGGCAATACACAGCGCTATTGGAGCGCTTAGCGATTGATCTTCCCGAGCATGTCGATTGTTTGGCAATGTTGCTGGTAGAAGCAGATCTTGCCTCTAGCGTACTTCCATTCAGGGGCAGGCTGCTTACAGGGCGTCTTTGTGAGGAGTGGGACAAGCCTTATCCTGAAAAATCCATTGCTCTTCGAAATCAGGTGGGGTATCTTAGCTTTCTTACAAGTCTGCATTTTGAGAGCCCTCAGTCTGCCAGCGCTACAATCCCACAAATATTAAATAATTCCCTTTTACAACTTCGATCCCAACTGCCATGAAGATTAATTACGATATTTTTTCCTTGCCAAAACCACTCTTTTGGCTCTTGGCTATTTCCAATGTGATCTATTCGTTTTGGCTTGATAGTAGTTTTGGATCTTTTTGGGCATGGAACATCACTGATTTAGCTGATAAGCATGATGTCAAGCTTGAAGACATTCTGGCAGTGGGACAGTTTGTTTTATTTGCAGTGTCTGTTGATATGGGAATCCGGCATTTTGTGGTTCGCTATAATGCGAAAACCCAAGGGACACCAGTCCCCGCTATATTAGTCCAAGCAGCCACCATTTTCTGTTACGCCATTATTGGACTGATTGGCTTCATCGTTATGTTTGACCACTCAGCGGGTCAATTGTTGGCTGCATCAGGCGCAATTGGTTTCGGTATTGTTTATGTCATGCGAGAAGCGGTTGCTGATATCGTTGCCTGCATCCAGATTCAGTCTGATGGCTTAATTACTATTGGCGATCAAATTCAAGTCAGAGGTGAAGGTGGTGGGTATTACGAGATTGTGCAAATGGACCGTCGCATGGTGACCATTCAAACTGTCTTGAAGTACACAATTCGAGTGCCTAACCGCCGCTTCATCAATATGGACTACATCAATTTATCGAAGCAGACTACGGAGATGGGTGCACGTCGTATTTTGGAGCTCGACTTAGACTCTGGAAATGATGCCGATAGAGTGATTGAGCTTTTGAATCAGGCTGCCGAATACACTATTAAGAATGATTCAAACTTTTTCCCTTGGTACCGTGCATTTATGTCGAAGATCAATAATGGTGCCTACACCTTCTTATTGGTATATGAGTGCGACCCAACTATTCCTCCGCTTCGCTCTAACGGAATTGTGAACTTGGCCATAGCACGCTTCCTTAAGTTGGGTGGCGTTAATATGAACTCCACCGTGGAAGTAGTGAAGACCTCTGAAATTATCGATACCATCAAGAATCGTTTAAAAGATGTCTACCGCCTCGGCATTCTGAAGGCCCTAAGTACAGAGCAGGTGATCCGATTAACGGATGCAGCTCAGATTGTCAACTGTCGCGCCAATCGATTGCTGATTGAAAAAGGCCACACCGCCGACAGTATGTATATTTTGATTGAGGGTGAATTAGAAGTGACGATCCCGAATGATCAGGGGGAACAGATTGTTGTAGCAAAAATTTGGCCTGGTGAATGTGTGGGCGAGATGTCTCTGTTAACGGGAGAGCCCAGATCAGCCAATGTCCAGGCTAAGGTCAATTCCACATTGCTAGAAATTACAAAGACCGATATTGCCCCAATCTTCGAGACTCATCCTGAGTTGATCGAGGAAATATCGGCACTACTTGAGCGGCGTAAGGCGGCTAATCAAATGCTGTTGAATAAACCGATGAAGCTCGATGAAGTCGAAAGAGATATCAAGGCCTTAGCCAAGAAGATCTTGAAATTCTTCTTCAACAAGGGTTAACCGCGGCCAAGGTTCAGTTGGATTTAAAGCTTTCTGAATGCCGAGTTTATTTCCGGCATTTCATTTATTGCTTAGCTAGGTATTTTTGAATAAAAAGTAAGAGTGTATAAATGCCTATTTGCTGTTAAAGGAAAAGCTATATTGAACAAAGAAAAGCTGTTTTATTATTACCAAATCATTTATTAAGGGGTTTAAAACGATGTCTGAAAATCTGAATAGCCAAGAGCATAAGCCAGATCATTCGGGGCACTTTGAAATATTTATCGAAAAGTTGATTTATAGAAGTCGCTGGATATTAGCCTCCTTTTATCTTATCTTGGTTGCAACTCTGTTACTAGTCGCAATCAAGTTCTTCAAAGAGTTCGCCCATTTCGCAATGATCTTTTGGGATGCCAATGAGGCTGAATTTGTGACGGGTGTCCTAGAGATTGTGGATAAGACCTTATTAGGCAACCTCCTTATCTTGATTATCTTTTCTGGCTATGAAAACTTTGTCTCGATTATTGGCGCTGCTAAAAATAGTGCTGATCGACCTAAATGGATGGGTGAAGTTGATTTTGCTGGATTGAAATTGAAGCTGATAGGTTCAATTGTTGCTCTATCAGGGATTAATCTTTTAGCAGCCTTTTTAGAAATTGAGTCAACCAATAAAGAAAATCTCGGTTGGATGATCGGAATCCATTTAACTTTCGTAGTAACCGGATTGATCTTTGCGCTCTCTGAGAGATATATGGTGCACGAAAAAAATTAATTTTTAATTACTACCTAGTCTTGGTAATTATTAAAACCCTCGCTATCAGTAGCGAGGGTTTTTTACTTGATAGCTGCTATCTACTTATTTTTTAGAGGGAAGCTCGAGTACTAATTTATAGGCAACAGAGTATTTATAGATATTGCTCACGTATTGAACAGTTTCGCTGCCAATGCGCTCGGCAGCGATACGCTCCACATTATCAAACCAGATATTGGGATTGAGACCACGTTTACCTGCCTCAACCCGTAATTGCTGAATACTTGCAGGACCGGCATTGTAGGCGGCAAAAGCAAATAGGACCTTATTTAAATCGGTCATGGGTTCTTTGCTGTAATACTGATCGATCAGGTAGCGAATATATTTAATCCCACCATTAATGTTGTTATTAACTTGTCCAATATCTCCAACTTTGAGTTCCTTGCCTGTAGCTGGCATGATTTGCATGACACCGATAGCGCCCACTTTACTTTTTTTATTCTGGTCTAGGCGAGATTCTTGATACCCTTGGGCAGTCATGAGTAGCCAGTCAATTTGATATTGGCTGCTGTATTTTTGAAATACGTCTGCTAGGGCATGGAATTTTTTGAGCTCTGTGGGATCAGTAGAATTTTTTACCCACTTAATACTCTTGAGGTAGGTCTGCAATTTTTGATTTCCAAAACTACTTCCAATCTTATTTTTCTCTGTGAAAGCATCTAGTGCCTTCTTGAGCTCCGGAGAATTTTTACGAAATCCAAAAGCAATATCGCCACCACTACTTAAAATCAAGTTTTCATGGATGTGGATATTAGAGAATATTTTTTTCCAAAAATTAGCTAGGTAATAATCACTGACTGTAATGGGAACTAAATTCGCATTCACCATCTCTAAGATATCTTCTGTTTCAAAGATTCCAGGCGCATCTTTAATAATGATGGGAGGTTTTTTCTGCTTATTGAGCTCAACGTTAAGACGCTTGAGGCTGTTAGCGTAGCTGGTGGAGGGGTTGATGAAAACAGTTTTCCCTGATAAATCCTCCAAGCTATTGAGACTTGGACCATTTGCGGATGTGACGATGACCTCTTTTACACCACTTGCAATTGGACTTGAGAATTCCATGAGTTTTTTACGCTCAGGAGTAACGGTGAGATCTGCTGCAATAATATCGCCTTTACCTGCTACCAAATCAGGAATGAGGCGGTCGCGCGCTGTCGGTACAAAAATAAAATGAATCTTGAGATTTTTACTGGCGAGTTGCTTATTCAGATTCTGTTCAAATTCCGTCATCATGTCGTACATGAGACCGCGCTGCTGACCACCTTTATCGAGAAAATAGAGGGTCTTGTTGTAAGGTATCAAGATACGCACGATTCGGCGCTGAATCATGGCATCTAAATCGCCTTTCCAGACAATTCTTTGGCCATTAATAGTAATTAGCTCATTAGCGCTTGGAGGAAGCGCATGGGATTGGAAGCTAACTCCAATCAACAGCAAGAACCCAAAACCAATATTTTTAATGATCCTCAACCTCATCTCTTTTTAACGATTGGGCAAGTCGTAGATTAAGTTAATTGTCATTACCAAGAGAGTGGTATTAAAAATAAAAGCAATCCAACCCTGAATCATGGCCAAGTAGCGCATTTTGAAACTCGCAATATTGACGTCTGCTGTTTGGCACGTCATTCCAAGAACCATTGAAAAATACAAGAAGTCAAAATAGACCGGCTTTAAAGTTGCAGGAAAGATTAAGGGTGGCGCTTTTGTCTGTTCATATTCTTTGTAATAGACATGGGCGTAGTGCAAGGCAAATGCAGTATGAATTAAGAACCAAGAACTGATGTAGGTTAGTAGTACTAAAGCAATTTCCATTGCAGTACTAGGTATTAACAAAGATTTGATGTCCGTCATAATCATCACGATGATGCCTATGCTGGTGATGGCTCCAAATAAAGTAATCAGCAAAATAAATGGTGCTCCATCATCTTCTTTTTGCGAGAGGTCGGATATATTCTCCTTGGTGGAAAAATACATCATGATTAAAGTTGCAGTCACGTAAAGGCTACTGGTAATAATCCAGGCTAAGGCTAACTTAACCAAGGTTGATGGGAGAGATAGCGAGAAAAAAGCCACTAAGCCAACCAAAACCACCACCAACAGGCGGTGAGTTGAGCTAATGGAGTGCCAATATTGAGACCAGTGAGTTGCTTTCATAGTAGCCTTAGTATGCCTTTAAAGAAAAGGATTATCCCAAATACCCAGGCAATATTGCCTTGTTGGATGTTAGATTTGAGATAAAATTCGTCTAATTATCCGGGGAGAAAGTGTTGCGTAATAAGAAAATCGGTTGGATGACAGTTTTGGGGGTGCTATTACTAATAGCAGCCTGTGTGGCGGCTTACAACATCACAAAACTTCCCGAGAAAAATGTGAGTTTGCCAGCAATGCAGATTCATATGGCATAAAAAGCAGGTTTAGCCCATCCATTGACTCACCGGTGCAGCAGCATCTTGCAAGGGCTGAGAAATGATATCTACCAGAGCAGGCTCCCCAGATTCGATTGCCGCCTTTAATGCTGCTTCAAGCTTCAGTGGATCATCGACTGTCCATGAGCGTACTCCATAGGCCTCTGCTACCTTGGCATGGTTGGTGCGATTAAAGTCCACAGAGAAGTAGCGTTTATCGTAACCCGCTTTTTGACTTGCCTTAATCCAGCCATATACCGAATTAGAAATCACAATCATGAGTATGGGTAATTTATAGCGCGTAATGGTTTCTAGTTCGCCGACGGTAAAGCCAAAGCTACCATCCCCCATGACTGCAACACATTGGGATTGTGGTCTGCCAATAGCTGCTCCAATCGCAGCGGACAGAGCAAAACCTAAGGCACCATGAGCACGGTTAGTAATGAAATGCCTTCCTGGAATGTCGCTCATAAAGTAAGCGGAGAAGTAGGGACATGGAGTACCGGGGTCTGCGCAAACGATGGCGTCTTTTGGTAAGAGTTTATTAAGGAGGTGAACAATTTTTTCCGGAAGAATTGGTGCCTCATTGCTATTTGCTAATTTGAGAAAAGATTCAAATTTAATCTTCTTTGCTTTGGCTACTACTGCTTTGCCGTCAACGCAGTTATTTGTTCGAGATTGAATATTGCTCGCTAAATAACTATATAACTGCTCTAGTGTTAATTTAGCATCCCCAACTAAGCCAACGGCTGTAGGGTAATTTGCCCCAATAGTATTTGGATCAATATCAAGATGAATAATTGGAATAGATTTATTGGGGTAGCGCCAATTTTCAGTAGTGGTAGATCCAGCCCGGCAAGTGATGAAAAAGACAGCATCTGCACTATTCACCACATCTCTAGTGGCCATTACGCCACCATTAGCGCCCACAACACCTGCATTTAAAGGATGATTACCAGCCAGACTACCCTGACCGCTGACAGTGGTGCAAACAGGGATGTTAAGCAGTTGGGCAATATTCTCCAGTACTTGTTCTGCAACAGAATTAACGACCCCACCACCACAGATCAATACCGGAAACTTGGCTGCCAATAACAATTTAGCTGCTTTTTCAATATCGCTATTATTGGCGACATAACGCTGAGCGGGATATTGGCAATGCTCTTTCTGGGCCCAAATATCACTGCTGTCAACAGCCTGCTTTTGCACGTCATAGGGCAGACAAATATGGGTACTGCCAGGTTTTCCAGTGGTCATTGAACGGAATGCATTTCTGACGGCAGAAGGTATCTGCTCTGCTAAATCAATGGTGGTATTCCATTTGGTTAGTGGTGTATAGAGGGCCTGTTGATCGAGTTCTGTTAGTGGAAACTTGCCGCGAGAAGTGACGGGCACATCTGAGGTTATGCCGAGTACGGGAATAGAGGATTCATTGGCTTCTACCAATCCAGGCAATAGGTATGTAGCACCACCACCACTAGGTCCTTCGCATACACCAACTTTGTGAGTCACTCTTGCGTAAGCGTCAGCCATGTATCCTGCACTGCGTTCATCTCTCGTGAGGATATGTTGCATGCCATGATCTAGTCTGGCCAAAGCATCATAAAAAGGCAGGCTGGTATCGCCACATAAACCAAAAATATGCTTTACCTCATACTGCTCTAGCATGCGTACTAGCGCTTCTGCACCATTTAACTGATCACTCATCTTAGTCTTCTAAATTGAGCTGTGTTGTTTTCACAAATTGTTGCCAGCGTTCAAATTCTCGTTTGGCATATTTATCTAGAGTAGGGCCATCACTTGCTTGAACATCAAAGCCGCCTTGAGAAAGTTTGGTTTTGATTTCTGGGTCATTAAGAACCGCCTGAAAATCTGCTGTCAATTTCTTCACTATCGCTGCTGGCGTTTCTGCTGGAGCGAATGCGCCAATCCAAGAGTAGGCCTCAAATCCTGGATAGCCAGACTCAGCAACAGTTGGAGTTTTTGGTAGTTCAGGGAGACGTTGTGAGCCAGTTACTGCCAGAGGCTTGAGTTTATCCGCCTGAATTTGCCCTTTTAGTGCGGCATAGCTGAGCAAGGTCATGCTGGCGGTATTGCCAACAACGGCTGCAATAGCAGGGCCACCACCACCGTAAGGAACATGCAGCACAAAGATGCCAGCCTTACGCTTAATGTCTTCCATCGCTAGTTGATTGAGTGATCCAACGCCAGTGGATGCATAGCTATAAAAGCCGGGACGTTTTTTTGCAGCCGTAATAAATTCTGCCAAGTTATTACCAGGCACTGAAGGATTGGCAGCGATGACTAAAGGAAAGCGAACTAATAAGCTAACGCCTACAAAATCTTTGAAAGTATCATAGGGTAGTTTTGGTTTAACAATCGGGTTGATCGAGTGGTTATCAAAACTAATCAGTAGGGTATTTCCATCTGGCGCTGATCTAGCAACGTGCTGGGTAGCAATTTGGCTTGCTGCTCCAGGGCGATTTTCGATAACCACAGGCCTACCAATTCTCTCGGCCAGTTTTGTCTGAATAGTTCTAGCAGTAATGTCTGTGCTTCCCCCTGGCGGGAATGGGACAACTAGAGTGAGCGGCTTATCACTTTGAGACAGAGCGGGACCAGATATTGTGATTGTGGCTAAAGCCAAAATAACAAGTTGAAAAAATAGGTTTGAGGTGCTTTTCATGGGCAATCCCCTAGATATGGGTAAGAAAATGTTGATCAATGATGAAGTCTACAGGATCTGCGCTACCTTGCTCGAGACGTGCACTAATAATCCGAGCATCTTCTAAAGTGTGCTGAGTTTGTAGGTAGAGCTCGATATTGGGTAGGGTGATTCGAATGGACTCCCGTTCTTCACGACAATGTTTTGGATCTAGCTTGAGTAGCCTAATTAAGCCTGCAGCAGTATTGTGAATATCTGAGCTCGCGATGGTGATCTGTTGTAAAGAACTCATGTGATTAGCATGGTTGAGCCAGTGCTCCTGCCAGACATACTCTGGAGTGAGATGTTCGCAAAAGTAAATCCGTAGCCCAGGAATTGGCTGTTCTGAAAAGCGCACT
>Ga0194047_10001039_pt1 | contig 17555 bp, 12 predicted proteins | sample JunL225m_MetaG_2_FD_160070 | JGI IMG/M metagenome (GOLD analysis project Ga0194047, IMG submission 160070) | Anoxic zone freshwater microbial communities from boreal shield lake in IISD Experimental Lakes Area, Ontario, Canada - Jun2016-L221-5m | ecosystem: Environmental > Aquatic > Freshwater... | reverse complement strand
ACAGGGAATGGAAGCTAGGGCATTTAATTTGTTTGCCGGGTTTGGTACACCCCTACTTAAATTTACTAATCTTAAAGGCGTGCAGATTCATTTAACAGATGATGGATCAGGAACAGGTAAGACCACAATTGAGATGATGATTAACAGTATTTTTGGGCATCCGGACGAGAGCATGCTGCTTGAACAGGATACGTTTAAATCTAAAATGCACCGTATGGGTACAGTTCAAAATTTACCTATTTGTATTGATGAGATTACCAACATGGCTAACGAAGAGGTTAGTAATTTAGCTTATATTGGAACTCAAGGCCGGGGCCGTAACCGCATGATGTCGCAGTCTAATTCAGAGCGGATAAACAATACTTCATGGGCATTAATACTTTGGACTTCTGGTAATCGTAGCGTACACGATGTGCTATATAGCATGAAGACTTTTCCAGAAGGCGAGTTAATGCGGGTAGTTGAGATTAATATTCCTCGTGATACGACTATGAGCAAAGAGGAAACTGATGAGCTATTTGGGATGATGTTCGATAACTACGGGCATGTAGGTGAAAAGTATATGGAGTACGTTGTAGCCCACCAAGAATCCATCAAAGAAAGAATTAAAGAAGTACAGGCTAAATTTGATGCTGATGCTGGTCTTACTCAACGGGAACGTTTCTATTCCGCCTTGGCGGCAGTAGCTATAGTAGGTGGGATGATTGCTAAAAAGCTTGGTTTGCATGACATTGACACAGGGCCAGTTTACCAGTGGGCAGTTAGTTATTTTGCTAATGCTAAAGATGCAGTACGTCCTAACAGCATGAACCCTTTAGATATTTTAGGCAGCTATTTAAATGAGCATAACCAAAGTTTGTTAGTTATTAATAGCGAGATAGATAGCCGCACTCATATCGAATCAGCACCAATTCAGATACCCCACCGAGAGCTGTTAACTCGATATGAACCAGATACAAAGCTGTTGTTTATTACCGTCAAACATTTCCGCGATTGGTGTACTAAAAACCAAGCTTCTTATAAGACAATTAGTGATATGCTGGTTAAGGACGGGGTTATACAAATAGGTATTAAAAAGCGACTTGCTCGAGGTACTAAGTTAAATACTCCCGCAGTTAATACGATGGTCCTAGATACTTGTAAAGTAGATGGGTTTGATATGCAAGGGTTTATGAATGTCAGCGGAAATACTGAATGAGGGTGCGCCGGTACATATTGATTGGCACCTCCTAACTCCGGGGGCGTCTTTTTTTATACCGGCAATTCAGGTTACCCAGTTAGCCCGGGAGGTTAGAAATGCAGCCGTTAAAAGGGATATTAGGCTAATTCACCGAATTTGTGTATACAACAATATGTACGGAATTCGATTTTGGAGAGAGCCATAAGCTATTTTTATGGTATATTTGGGCTTAGTACTCGGTTTTCCGGTACTTCTCCTCGTCGAAAGACACTTTGACGCCCCCTAGTGGGGCGCTTTTTTACCGCTCAATTCCTACACTGGCAGCAATAATGGTTCCCTGCCTAGCAATCCGGTCATACATCGTTTGTAAACGGTTTATTTCGTCTCTACGAACGTCTGAGGGCTTGCTTTGATCTGCTGTAATTCGGTTAATCTGCGCACGAACTTTAGCCATTTGGTCACCAACTCTACGCAATGCCGGTGCTGCAGCCATTAGCTTTTTGTTATCTTCGTTTGCAATGAATTCTTTAGCTTCTTCTATATGCCCAGTTGTCTTTAAACGATTAAAGGCGTTAACGGTTTCTTGGGCATTGTGGGAAAGCTCGTAATAGTCCGAAGCTGCTTTACTAGTATTAGGGTTAGTTAAGAAAGACTTAAAGAACGGTTGCTGTTCTATGTTCTTATCTGGGGGTTCTTTACCAGTAGCAGCATTAATTGCAGACCCAGCAAGGCCCGTAGTAAACGTACCTAATTCCGCAGTATAGCCTTGGATTAAATGGTCGAGCTTGGCAGGGGAAAGACCTATCTTATCTAAACCAAAAGAACTTAGAGTCTTTGAAAACTCACTAGCATTAGGGCCACGTTGGGCTACGGGTAAACCCTGATCACTCATACCTTCAATTGGGCGCCCTGTAAACCATGAATGGTTAGTAATTGCTTCTAGTGCAGGTTTAGCAGCCTGTGGAATTAAGATTCCTTCACCCGGTAAGTTATGCTTTATACCCCCAATAATTGATGCAAGCATTTCTTTACCCGTACTGGTACCAGCCATATAGCGGACTGAAACTTCTGGAATTGTCTTGAAAAAGAAGCCAACTTCAAATGGAACCGCAACCTTAACAAATGTATGATCACTACCAATAGGACTGGGGAATAACCAGTTGTTGTCTTTTACGTTATCGGGTAATTTTTTATAATCTTCATCGTCTTGCAACATCATTGCATAAGCAGTAGATAGCACAGCCATCATTGCAGCACGTCTAACAAATAACTGTTGTGCCGCTTTCTTTTCTACTGGATTTAAACCATAGCCTGTAGCTGCACGGTAAAGGGTATCTAAACTGACAATAGATGCGGACAAGAACGGAATCATATGCCGTAAGCTATTTAATGTTTTTGAATTGCCTCTGGTAGAAAAGTTAATAGATTCACGGGTTTTATGTACCGCAAAGTTTTCCGCATCTGTCTTAGACATACCTTGTTGCAAAGCTTCCGCATAGGCTTTTTTGTATAAGGCCACACGGGTTGCCGCATCAGACGCCTCATGCAAAGCCATTATCTTATGCATTGATTTAGCTAGCATGGATGGATTAAGCCGCTCAGTGCCAACTTGATTTAAAAAGTTATGTAAGTCAATAGTGCTATCAATTTGCCCAATAACTCCCCGGCTAGCCAAAAGTTTAACTTCTTCTGAGTTGTTAGCAAGAATATTAATGTACTCTTTAAGCGAATGGAAAGGCGTAACAATACCGCTGTTTGCTACAAGGGTTGCATGGATAGGATCTCGAATTAACTGCTTAATCCAGTACATAGGGTTGATCAATGCCGTGCTACGAAGTACTTGGGTAGTAGTAGAGAACCCTTTCATTATTGGGTTTAACTCATAGTGCATCATTTGGAACGCAGCTAAGTCATTGGGGTTATCTAATATCACCGCTACAACACCGTCATTAGAAGCCTCTGGGTGGTTGTAATCTTTAAACCGTAGGTTAGCTTCAGGATCATCAGCTTTGGTATACCGTAATGCCCCTAAAGATGCCAGTTGCTGCACCGCTATTTTACGAGTTTGGTTCTGGAAAGCAGACGCCGTTGCAGAGGCATAATACTTATCCATGTTTTCCCAAATATTCCGCGTTAAATTACTTCCTTCTAACCGTAATTGTTTGGCAACGGATTTAGTACTTGTGCGAGCGCCTGTATAAGATTCTTGTTTTCCTGTTTCAATATCTACACGCGATGCAAATAAAGGTACATAAGACTTTTTACTACGGAAACGATCTGCATCTTCTTTAGATAGATTACCTGCAGCTTCGTTTAGATTGATTAAGCCCATGTTAATTTCACGCCAAATATCTAGTATTGGACTAACTTCTGGAACTGCAGCTAACCATCTATCCGCCTGATCAATATGCGCTTGAGTAACTTGCAACTCACGATTTAATTCAACTGCGTCAGCCCATTTAGCTTTAATAGCTTCAGCTTCTTTTTTTAGTTTTACAATAGCGGATAATGACCCACCATTTTTATATAAGCTGGCGGCTTCATTTCTTTTGCTTTTTGCTATTGCCATTTGGCGTTTAGCTTCTGCACGAATACCAGCATCCTCTTTTAAAATTTCTTGGCCCCGTTTAGCGCGGGCAATCTCGGCAACAAAACCACGACCGCTTTTACCAGAAGCTTTTACATATGGGTTGTCATCTAACTGGTCTGCTAAAATCTGTGACCGTGCAAGATTGTTTTCGCTTCGCATTATAATTACAGAACCGTCCGAATTAATAACTGGAATTCCTGTCTGTATACCGTTTTTAATTAGGTTAATAACTTGGTTGAAAGAACGCAATAGCATATCGGCACGAAGCACACCATTCTCTTGAAACACTGGCAAGCTACTTAACGTCTTCATTAGCCCGGAAGTTTGATCAACTGCTTTAATTCTAAACGTTGTCCACCAATCGCCATTAAAAGTATCCATACCTTTTTTAGCTGCATTTTGTAATTTCTGTGCCGTAGTTGGTGAAGGCTGTAAAGAAGTTAAGTCAGGTAATTTAACTATTGTTTCTTTTGGTGATGTTGTTTTGTTTAACGACGAGTTTGATGCTAAAGGAATAATTCCTGTATTTGTCGTGGGCATTTCAAATAATGCATTTGTTAAACGAAGTAATTCATTAAATGCGGTGTCATGTTTTTGGCTAATACCAAGAAGTTTTCTTATAAGGTCAACAAACTTTTGTCCAGCAGTTGTATTTTGATATGGTATTGCGTCTAAAGTAGCAATCATGCGACCATCTGTTAACCCCCAAGTTGTCATTTCATCAATTTCATGAAGTAGGGTACCTTTTTTAGTACGTAAACCAAAAGCGTTATCTTCTTGTTTGCGGTATTTAGCTTCTCTACTTCTTAAAATTTGTTTTTCAAAATCGGTTAAAGAATTAGGGTTGTTGTTTTGTTTGTCTTGCAAATATTTAACAATATATTTTTGTAATGTATTAAGTTCCGCAACAAGTTTTCCTTCTTTTGTTGTTGGATTTTTTTTACCGTAATCAATAAGGGAATATCCGGCGGCGTGTACAAATTCATGTGTAGCAGTACGATAATCTGTTCCGTTGTGTGCTTTATTTAACTTAACTTTCATTGTACCGGGAACCTTATACGGGTCCATTTCTCCAGCCCAAGAAGCGCTTGGTCGATTTACAATACCAAAAGTAAACTTATACCCTTCCCTTTGCATGTCTTTAATGCGCTTATTAACCGCCCGAGCAATTTGTTGATTGGCTTCAGGACCATTATTCATTAAAAAATCTATTACCCCAAAAGCTCTTTTGTTTGCTAACTTGTTGCCTATATCTGTGCGTAATTCATTTTCATATTTAGCAAACGCGCTTTCATCAACTTGTTTATTTGTTATTTCTTTTTGTTGAGTCTTTATAATGTTTTGAAATGTAACGGCATTACCACGACCAGCGGTAACAGCATCCGCCCAAGCTTTTTGTTCTTCAGGGCTTAGAGCCGTAAATTCTGGATGGTCATCATTCTTATGTTTGTTCCAAGCTTCTTCTGGCGTTAATGCAACTGGCTGTGTCTTTGTTCCTCCAGAAGGTCCCCCAACACCAGCTCCGCCACCATCCACTCCCACTCCTCCAACTCCAGCTCCCGTAGTTCCTGTGGTAGTTCCACCCGGTTGTTGTCCGATAGGTACACCCACATCAACTCCAGTTGTTCCGGCAGTAGGTTCAGTTTTACCCGGCTCATTTTGTCCCCCTTCAGGAAATAGTTCTGGTTGTTGTGCAGCTAACAACTCTCGGTTTCTTATAGCATCGTCAATATCCTGTTTTGTAAGCTCTTTGTAACTAGCTTGTAACAACGCAGTTTGCGCCTCTGTAAGCGGCTTTACACCAGCAGGGTAGTTACCTGCTTTGTCCATTTCATATAACTGCTCCATTGCTCGAACAGGATCAGCAGTCGTTGGGTCCATTAGTCCCTGTATCCGATCGGATACAATCTGGGCCGTAGCAGCGTTATTACCTTTTAAAATCTTAGAGGCTGTGGGATCTTGCTTGGCTGTTTGAACAGTACCTTTAAGTATATCAATAACAGGAGCAGGGGTAGCTTGCGTAGGAAGTGTAGCTTCCGTTCTTTGAGGCTGTACGGGCGTTTCCGTAAACAAGTCTCTTTGCCCACCCACTTGCGGTTCTAAATTTAATTCAGCTTGTTGTCCTACTAACTCACGTTCAGGTCCAGCAGGGGCGGCTTCATACCCAGTTACTTTACCTGTAGTAGGGTCAATAATAGGAACTGCATTTTCAGGCAACCTACCCTCTGGAACCATTCCCGCTAAATCTCGTTCCCCAGTTAAATTAGAAACAGGTGCAGGTGGAGCAGGAGGTTCGGGGGTAGTAATAGTTGTTTCGGATTGTCCAGTAACTGGAGGGGTTATTCCGGGGGGCGCAGCAACAGGGCCTTTACCAAATACAACTCCAGTAGCTCCTTGCATAGCGCCACCACTTATACCGCCTTTTAAATTTGCATCAATAAAACGAGTTAAGTTTTCAGGAGTAAAAAATTCTGGGTTGCCTTTAACAAATTGTTCTGCTTTGGCATTAGACATTTCTTGTAAAGTTTCTGTAGTACTTTCAGTTAAATATCCTTTACCTAATTCTTTAGCCCCACGCTTATACCAAGCAGCCGCAACTGCAGGGCCAGCAATTCCTTTACCCTTCATAGTACGAAGTAAATTAAATGGCATAATTGAATCTAGCACAGTATTAACCGTACCCGATGCCAAAGTAGGCAGTAAACTTTCTTGGTTAGTTGGGTCGTAAATAGCTTGATAAGCATCTGGCATGTTAAGAGCCGCTGAACCCACAAGCGTACTACCAGCTTCGTATTGAAGCGCTTTTGTAGCCATTGCTTTTTTAGCAACTTCTAAGGCAACTTTGTTAGCCCCCGCTGTAGCGGCTTCTGCTGTTAATCCTGCGGCAAGACCTTCTTCTAATAATTTTTTCTTAGCCATATTGCCAGCTACTTCACCGGCTTTTATAACTGCCCCACGACCAATAATAGAACCAATACCACCAGTAACTACTCCGGGAAGCATTGAAGCAAGATTTTCACCAAAAGCTTCTTTAGCGTAACCAAAAGCATCACCAACACCTTGTACGTCTTTATAAGATTCAAATTCGGCAGGAAGCGTTTTAGCAATTTCTTGCTGTGTCTTTGCTGCTTCTTGCATTTGTTTTTCTCTGTACTGGTTAAGCGTAGGCTTCCAGCTATCTGGTGCTATTTTTTCAAGTAGGTCTGCCCCCATAGCAGGAAGAAAATCCGCTATTAAAGACCCCGTGCTTTTACCACCCCGTTTGATGGCGCTAGTAAGAGTACCAAAGTTTTCATTGGCTTTTTTAAACTCAGCAGCGGTAAAGTTTTCTGTACCTAAATACCGGTCTATATCTGAAAGAGGGGCGCTTTCATCAACCAAATATTGAACATTGTCTTTAATCCTTGTGAAATCAGAAGGCATAGTTTAACTTTCGTTACTCTTTAGGTTTTTGTTTTAGTCCCGTATATTCCGTGTATATGCTACTAGCCGGTTTACCAAGTGGGGCCACAGAAAAATCTGTTCCCGTATATTCTCTATAAAGTTTTGGAAATACACCGTTACGCATTAATTCTTGTTCCGCTTCCGCTTGAATTCTAGTAGCTGTTGCGGGATCATTTAAAGCCTCTAACCCTAAACCATGCCGTTTTAAAATTTCATTAGTTACATTTTTACGAATAGCCTCTATTTGGACACCTTTTCGTCTATATTGCTCAGTATCAAATTGTCTTGCTTTTTCGTCTATATTTGCAGCAGTTAACTCCCGCTTTAAATCTGCGGCTTGTTTAGCAGTATAAAGTTTACCGTAACCACCTAAAGTAGCAGCATCTTCAGCAGCTCGTTGTTTATTAGCCGCCATTAATGCACCAACACCTTGGGTTGCACCTTGACCAATATTAACCATAGCATATGGAGAAGTACCACCCATCATGCCAAGACCTGCCTGCAGTAAAGCTAAATACTTGTCGGTTTCTTTTTGTTTAGCGCTTTCTGTTTCACGTCCTTGCAACATCTCCATATATTTTTGAAGGTATGGGTCTACTGCTTCGGGCTGAGGGGCTTGTTGCAAAGCAGTATCTATTGTAGGGGCAGCAGCAGCTTGTTTTTCTTTAGCCGCAAGCGCATTCATTTCCTGTATGTAAGGTTTGTTTTGCGCTTCAAAACTAGCAAATCGGTTACGTTCCCGTTCTTTTTCTGTTTCGTCTACAGGAGGAGCTTTTCTTAAAACCTCATTAGTTTTAGCATCGGCGGCATCAAGGATAGCAGCGGCAAAGGCATCATCACTAGACATAGCACCAAGCATGGGGTTGTCTTGCAAAGCCCTTCTATTCTCAGCCATTTCTGGACGTGCTAAAGTTCTTGCTGCAGCTTGACTTAATTTATAGCCTCCAACCCCAATAGCAGCGGCAGGGATAGCCGTTTCGCCAGCAAGTCCTAAGTAACTAGCAAGGGAACTTCCAGCAGTTCTTGCTGCTGCAGTGGGCAATCCACTTATTGCACTTACAGGAACTTTAGGTGTTTTTGTTACTATGTTCTTAGCTATTTCATAAGCTGCTGGGGCAGCGGCAACATACCCAGCATAATCCGTATTGTCCTCTTCGTCATCTGAGCCTTCAACTTTGCCTTTATTTTTAAAAGCAATAACACCACCCTGAGCCAAAGAAACAATACCTTCACCCATTTTAGATTGTAAGCTACCTAATACTTCACCTACGGTTTTACCCCGTAAATTAGGGTTAGCTTTTATTACTTGAGAAGAAACAGCTTGATTCATTGGTGTTTTTGGGTTCATACGCAATAAATCTTTAGCGCCTTGGAGTCCAAAGAAATGGCTAGCATATACTTCACCGTAGGTAGGATTACGCCCTAAAGCATTTTTTAAACCTTCTGCATTTTGACGGACATATTTAGCGCCCAATTCAGTATTAATTTCAGGGTTAAATTGTTCCCCTTCTCTACCGCCCATACTGCGCCATGTAGAATCCGTAAATTGAAATATGCCTTTAGCAGAACTTCTAGGGTTTGCTGCCGTAGCACTACCACCGCTTTCAGAACCAGCAATACGTTGCAATAATTCTGGTGGAAGACTGTGTTTAGCTGCTGCTCTACCAAGCAATCCAGAAAGGCCATCTTGTGTATTGGCGGTAGTCTGGGCCATTGCTGGCTGGGCCGCTAAAGTTTTTTCATAGCTTTGTGGAAGCGCTGCTCTTGCGGCACCAATACCTGAACGAATCTTAGCGCGGGCCATATCCATCAAGCTCATTAAATTGGCTTCTTCCCGATCATCTGCTGTGTAACTATCATCTTCTTCTGCATCGCCGCCATCAGCAAATGCAATAATTCCTCCAGCAGCGTACCCTTCTTCCGCAGGCAAGTTACTAGGTAATTGAGAAACTCCACTAGTTTGTTGTGCTTGAGCCATTATTTGAGAAGCAACTGGGGCTGGAGCTTGTCCTTGTGGCATACCTTGAGGTTGTGGGGCATATTGCTGCATCATTTGAGCTTGTTGCGCTTGCTGGGCTTTTTGTATGCGAACAGTTAAATCTTGCACCAAAGGAACACCCTCGTATGGCTTTAATACGTCATCTTGGATTGCCCCAGTAATACGTTGCTGTGCTGCTTGCAGTTGGGGTAAAGTTTGAGCTTTGTCTGCTAAGTCATAATAACGACCTGCTAATTGTCTTTGGATACTCATACGGCACCTCTCAATGCATTATGTAAAGCAAGGGTAACAAGTCCGCCTTTAGCGTAGCTTCTAATAATTCCGCCTGTAGCACTATCAACAGATGGCAAATCAAAACTAGGGCCTCCAACAGATGGTGTAAATGCACTGCCGCCACCAGTGCCACCGCTCATAATATTTTGAGTATTATCAGCGCCTATATTGCTACCAAACATACTCTTAATACCGCCTAAAGCACCAGATTGGTTTAATAGTCCTAGACCACCTAAAGCAGCCGTACCTAAACCACCAATTTGAGACGCATAATTTGGAGCAGCTTGAAAGCCTGTTTGTTGGCCTGTAGTATTTTGTTGACTAATTGGAAGACCACTTAACATTCCTTGACCAAACTGTAATTGTTGGTATGGTTGGTTGTACTGCTGTGTACCTAATTGATTTTGTAATCCAATAATACCCATCTGGGCATTGTTTTGTGCAGAGCCAATACCACTCAATGAATTAGCTGCATTAATAGCGCCTTGGTATCCAGCCTGCGCACCACTTACGCCCTGTAAACCAACTTGAGCGCCCTGCATACCTTGAGCGGTACCAGCTAACTGCGTACCTACACCTTGAAGTCCTACACCAGCTCCTTGCATACCAGCTTGCTGTCCTTGTATACCTACGCCTAAACCTTGAAGTCCTAAATTAGAACCAAATTGTTGCGCTTGTTGTGCGTTTTGGAAAGCAGTGTTATAGCCTTGAGCAATCGCTTGTTGTTTAGCTAAATCATAGTTTTGTTGGTTTAAACCCTGTGCTAAGGTTGCACGGTTACCACCAAAAGCGCCTTGACCTGTTGCTTGCCCTTGAATTTGTTGATTTTGCAATGCTTGTTGTTGATTTAAAAGTTGTAACTGTGGGGCCAAAGATTGTTGTACATAAGGGTTCATGTACGCCGCCATAGCCTGTGGGCTAGTAGCCATATTCTGGTAATTTTGTTGAGCTTGTGTAGCTTGTTGCCCTATATTAGCGCCCGCAGCACCATATTGCGCACCGATCCCACCATATAAAGCGCCACCAGCAATACCTAATTGAGAGCCTTGATCACCATAAGCCGAACCTTTTGCGCCATAACCATAAGCAATTGGAGCAGATGCCAACATACCTTGACCTGCTTGAGTAGCAAAATCAGTAGCAGCACCAAATTGTCCGGGGGTTGTTAGATTAGCAGCGCCAATATATGATTGGTTCTGAAGGGCGCTTGGTTGTACACCTTGATTAAGTAGGTCTTGTGACTTTGTTAAATAGTTATTAATGTACGGTTGCGCCCAAGGGGACACAGAAGAAGTCTGAGTTCCAGTAGTATTCTGTTGGCTTTGTGGCGTATTAGTATTAATGCCTTGAGCGTCAAAAAATCCCATAATTTAATTCCTTGGTAAAAACTTATTTGCGTTAATCTGTTTACCCTGTTTAGGGTTGCCTGTTCTAGCTCTACGAATCTTGTCCATCATCTTGTATAAATGCTTTGCTCCAGCGTCTGTAGAGCCATTACCTAAATGCGATACTACATCTGCGGGTATGACAAATTCACCGTCCGCAAGTCTGGCAGGTTGTTTATTCCCTATTGTAGCTGGAATATTGTCACTCATACCATCTCCGGGGCCTTTTAAAAGTTGCCCGCCATCTGAATATGAACCTAAGCCAGCAATGCCGCCACCATTCATTAAACCGCCTTGAGCAGCAGATGTTGTAGGAGCCATATTAGCAATGCCTTTAAATGCGTTTATATCAGCGCCAATATTGCTTCCACCACTTTTGCCTACGTTATATATGCTATTGGCTGTTTTTATACCTTGTAATCCTTGAGCAACGCTTGGATCTAAACCATTTAAACCACTAGTAAGTCCCGCACCAGCAGCGCCAGTAACGCCACCCATAAGAATACCCTTGCCAATATCGCCACCATTTACACCAGCACCAATACCACCTACTGCCCCACCAGTTATAGCCCCACTAGCAAGAGCGCCACCAAAAGCGCCAAGCTCAGGAGCAAGAAAAGGTGCTAATTCTGGGGCTACAACCATTGCCGCCATAGCAGCCGCTGGCGTAATCAAACCACCAAATCCACCACCTTTATTTGCAGCGGCGTTTTGTGCTATACGTTGTACATTTTCATTGCGGGCTTGCCCAAAATTATTATTAACAATAGAATTAATTTGGTCTGGAGTGAGGCCAGCTTTTTGTGCTTCAGGAATCATACTTGCAATTTCTTGTTGCGTTGGGGCGTTCCTATCGGCACGGTTTTGTCCAGTTTGCCAACCCATTGAATTTGCTTTAAAACCAATTTGATTTCTATAATAATCGGCTGGTGCTATGTCTTTTAAACTTTGAAGCTGGGTATATTCTGTATCGTAATTTTGATTTTGTTTATACTTTCCAAGAATAGAATTGCCTAATTTATCAGCAACTTGACTATAAAATTGTTTTGGGTCTTGGTTTTTTAAATCAAACAATGCTTGCATTTCTGTTGGATCACCAGCAACAGTGCTAATGTATGGATCTTTACGAGCTTCTGCGCTAGCTACAATCTTTCCACTTGAATCAACTAGATTTCCATTGTCATCATTAGAATAAACGGGCGCTTGAGGTTGCTGTACATCCCCACCATCGTCATACCGCAGCGCAGCAATTCCACCATTAGCTAGTTTCATTTCACCAGTATATGGATCTGTTTTTGCTTCGTAGCTAGCGTTAAGGGCGCTTGAACTTATTGGTGCTTGAGAAGGCGTGGCGTACTGAGACGGCACTTGTTGGCTGCCCGGATACATTTGATCTGGCCCCATACCTACAGTATTTGGCGTGTTTAAGCCCATTATTCCGCTAGAATACATAGTAGTCCTTCTTAATATTTGCTGATTTTACCATTTAAATCTTGACTTTCAAAACATTAGCGTTAGCCGTATCAACATAAACCGAACCTACTGTAATATTGGCGTAATCGGCTTGGGTTGGAAGACTAACTACTCTAACATTGGTAGCATTGGCTTCGCTAAAATTAAGAGCCGAAATAATCTTGGTGCCGTTGCGTTGTGAAGACATAACCGAGGGTCCCGGATTATCTATCTGATTAAAGTAAAGCCGCAAGACGTTACTAAACTGGTCTTGAAACTGCTGATTATATTCCACCGGCGCAATCGGTAAGTTAGGTGCTTTAGTAGTGCCTGTACTCATGAGCGTCTTCCGTCTGGTCTAATATCAATCCGTGGTGCGCCCAACTGCCAAGACACTCCAAGCCCATCAGAGCTAACCTTCATTGCCATTTGTCTTCCACGAACCCGTGTATAGATCTGCCCTGTAAATTCCTGCACCGTATACTGAGGGTATACAACATAGTTCTGGGCGCTAGTTGTAGCGGCGTTTGATGAGGCAACGTATGGTGTACCTGAGTTTTGGCGGGGTTGCAGTTCCATAGTAATAGAAGGTTGATCTACGTTTGAACCGTTAAAGTTAATATCGGGCAACATTCTCCAGATATAACCAAAGTTATTGCCGTCCCCAATATCAAAGTCAGAAGACTGCACATAAGACACAATCGCTACGCTAGAATCACCTTCGCCATTATCGTTGCCAACCTCGTGATAAATCACCCGACCCAATGGGTTTCCTACCCAGTCATAGCCAGAAATATTAGTAGCCATTGGGTTTTGACGTAAGCCAGAATCTAACCAAGAAGTGCGGCATAAATTACCGTAATACCATACTCGGTCAAGGTAGTTATAAATCACATATCTATCAACCACATCGCTTTGGCTAGAGCAATAGTACCACCATACCTCGTTATAGCCCTCATTGCCGCCACAAGTAACTTGCCATGCTTGGTCTTTATTAATATCGGCAAAAACATACTGCCTTAAAGAACACGGTAGTGTTTCTACCCGACCAGAGTACATATAGAATTTATCTGATCCCATCCAGTAACTGATGTTATTAACCGTAATAAGCGCATTTGGCCCCATAATAGAAATGGTATCCATAATTACTTGAAAACCCCACACGTAAGGTGGCCCTAAATACTGCATTGAATACACAGTAGAATCTGTTAAAACTATCACTTCTTGGCGGGTGTTAATGGTTGAAACAATGTACGAACCGTGCGAAAGCCTAAACTCACCGGCCTGATTGGTTATAGCTGGAACCCATTCATACGGATTTTCTTGGTCTGACCAACGCACCAACATAGGATCAAACGCCGTAGAAGCATTAGAGGGGCTATATGAATTAGCGCCAAAAGCAATAACAAACCGTTGAATATCAGATGCAATAACTTCATTGGTTAACTTAGGCACAAACTGCCCACTATAAGATGCTGTATTAGCTAAGTCAGAAAGCAATTGCCCACGAACAGCCGTACCAGTATTAGCATACCAATAATAAATATGCCCGTTGCGAGGAGCAAATACTAAGTCTTGACCATAGTTATCAGCAGACCAAAGACCTAATTGCTCACCTACGCCAGTTGTAGCAGCAGATCCCCAAGTGCCTCTATTCCATGAACCAGCGCCCCAGCCAAGTCCGTTTACATAAACCGCTAATCCCGGCTCAACTTCATACTGAACCGTTATGGCATTACCACCGCCACCAATAACAGAAGCATTAGCAAACGTCATTGTGGATAAATTGTTAGTAGCGTCCGTACCTAAGAAGTAAAAACCGCCTGTAGACGTATATTTAAAAACTTGATGTTCTTGATTAATAACGGTATTAGCAAACCCATCAACTGCCGTAGCATTAGAAAGAATAACAAATTGGTTATTTACGCCTGCATTAGAGGCCGCTATATCATTAAAATAAAGGTATGCACTAGCTACGTTTGCGCCTGCAGTATGGCTTGCTGCTGTAGTGTTATTAAAGCCCCGTACACATCCTGTAGCCACGTTAGAATTTAAAGTAGCGTAGTAGATCTGTTCTGTATCTATCTTAACCAAACCTTTATTTTGCGGAAAGTAGGTGCCATTGGTTATAGTTATTGTGTTTGAATTGGACGTAATATTAGCTACCAGAGTTGTAAACCCAGTAGAAATTGTGTTGTTAAAAGTTTGCGTTTTAATGATTGGCGTAATGTCGTTGTATTGACCACCATACTCAATGTAGTATTTAAGGTTAGTACCAATGCCTAAATAGTTATTATTAGCTAAAGTAGCCCAGTTCCACAATGACCTAGCCATACCAAAAAATAAACTAGTACTAAGCCTTAACCAGCCACCTATTTTTTCAGGGTAACCAGAACGGAAGCGAATCTTATCGCCGTCATAAAACCCGCCCTCATTTGAGTAATTGGTGCCTTCACGATTTAAGCCGGGGCGTAAAGTTATTTTCTTTAATGGCATAGTTACCCTAGTACCTGTAATGCTTTGGTTATTTTAGCAATTCTTTCGTCTAAACCCGTAAGACCGCCGTTAATTCTTCTGGTCATTGCGCCGTATTCCTGTGAATCTGCAAGAGTGTTTAAGCCCTTTTTGTTCCAGAACCAGCCCGCACTTAAAGCGGCATATTTGGGAGTGAGTAATAAATCAGGGTTATCAATAAGATCGACACCAATACCACTTCCGCAATTCGCATAATTCTCTCTACCTGTTAATTGTATTAAACCTCTACCGTGGAACTTCCATCCATCGCCGTCTTGGAGATTACCCATCCGTCCAGCATATACAAAGTTGGCAAGCTTTTCTGGGTTGTTAGCGTAAGGTTCTGCCAACTAACATTAGGAAAACGGCTAGGCCACACTTGCGTTAATCTTTGGGCGGAGTAATTAAGGTTTTCTTGTAAACGAGTAAAGTTAGCGCTCTCAACAGCACACTGACCAATAAACGCTGCTTGACGCTTTGGTGTGTTGATGTCATATTTAACAAAGACCTGATTTAATGGTATGTCCCATTTTCCGTCTATGCCAAGAGCGTGTAGTTGTTCAACCGTCATTTAATACCAACCTGTGAATTGACCCATTCCTGAAGGCTAGTTAATTGAGCCGTGGTTTGAGCGCATTGTCCAATAAGTACTGAGTAGGTGGGGTTTGCATCAGTTCCTTGGGTGGTTGGGGAAACGCCGGACACGGTACTGCCACTGGGTGGGCGCACGCCGAGAGCATAATAGTTACGAACAGCAGCGAGTTTAGCTTCATATTCATTTTTAATTCCTTTGTTTACAATTTCACTTTGTTGTTTAATTACTGCATTCTTGGCTTCCTGCGCTTTGCCAGCGGCATCTACTTTAGCAACATAGGTATCGTATTTAGCAGACTCATACTTGCCGTAACCAAAACCTAATATTGTGGTTAAAGTAAGGGCAGCATAGATGTAAAACTGTATAGGTATCATTAGCCCAAACATTAGATAATCCTCGGTGAGAATGCAAAGGTAGCTGGGTAGTCGTGTATTAAGGCTGTGTTGTCATGCCATTGATCTGGCGTAATGAAGCCGGGTTCTACGAGGGCCTTGATGTTCCAACCAAAGTTTAAGTATAGGCACTTTGAACCAATGCTCTTGTAGTAAACCCATTGAAACAAACCATGACCTTTAACAAGAATATGACCCGGATTAGTTGGGCTACAGTTTAAATCGCCAGAATATGACATACCAGATGAGCCATCAAAAGTTACTACGGCAAATCCGTAAAACGGGTTACGCCACAACCATTGCACACGTGACCACCAAGAATGGCTGTGTTTCTCTTCCCAACCGGCATCACCGTCTAGGCTGTTATCCGGAGTTTGAAACCAAGTAAAGAGGCTAATTAAGCGTGGGCCTACAGCTTTAGCAGTTGCATTATTAACCCAACCCATTTCGTCCTTTTTGAATATAACTACAACAAACGCCAAAGGAAAGGTTAGCACTGTGCCAATCAGATTAATAACTACTAGAAACGGGTAGAGTAAAAAGCTCATTTGTAGTCCAATGGTTTAGTTGTATAAAAACGCAAAATTGCGCAGATAATGCCTATACTTACAAAAATGGTGCCGTAGTACTTTGGGCTAATAACATCCTGAAGATACGAGAAGTTATCATATAGCGCACCGATAATAACCAAAGCCAACGAGAACCACATCGTCCGTGACTTAGCCATTTGTTTCATTGTTACGTGCATCATTTTTTGCGAGTTGTTGCTTTTTTAACTACTGTTTTGCGGGCAGCTTTTTTAACGGGTTTTTCTGGGGGGAAAGGCCAAGGCGCAGGTACGGGCTTAGGAATATAGCCAAACTTGTCGAGTACATAATCAATAATAAACATTAGAAAGTTATCCCAAATAAAGGTACAGAAGTTACCGCTACAGCAACGTGCTGAGTAGGGTCAGATAAATCAGCGCCACAATCACTACACTTTTGCGCAGCCAATTCAAATTCGTCCACATCACGACTGCACTGTGGGCATAGTATTTCAACCTTAGTAGCGCAGTCTGTATTGTTTTCATCGAGAGTAATAGCTTGAGTTTCTATGATCATGCTGTATAAGTTCCTGAAGAAGTAAATGTATGAATAGTGTTGCCACCGCTAGAAGTAACAGTTCCACCAGTACCACGTTGCGCACCAGCGTAAGAGATAATTACAATGCCAGAGCCACCACCTTGCGATGGGCTTGTACCCGGATTAACTGTTGCACCATAACCACCCCCACCACGATTTGGTGTATTACCGCCACCATTACCATTTTGACCACCAATTCCGGGGCCTAAGAAAATATTTTTACCACCACCACCGCCACCGGCATAATAAATAGACGTTCCAGAAAGTGCTGACACCATACCAATACCACCGTTACCGCCAGTAGAGTAACCAGAACCACCCTGAGAGTAACCAGAAGCATCTTGACCTGCGGCCCCTGCTCCACCTCCCCCACCACCTGCACCAGAAACGTTTCCTCCACCATTGTTACCTTGACCAGCCGTTCCTAAACCTCCACCACCGCCACCAGAACCGCCATTAGCTCCATAACCACCGCCACCACCAATTGCAGTTGCTATTGCCCCAAAAGAAGAATTAGTACCAGAAGTACCACTTGTAGATCCTCCAGAACCAACAGTAATTGCATAAACCCCAGTAGTTGCAAGCGTTGCTGCATCAGTTATAAACC
>Ga0194047_10001037_pt1 | contig 17576 bp, 17 predicted proteins | sample JunL225m_MetaG_2_FD_160070 | JGI IMG/M metagenome (GOLD analysis project Ga0194047, IMG submission 160070) | Anoxic zone freshwater microbial communities from boreal shield lake in IISD Experimental Lakes Area, Ontario, Canada - Jun2016-L221-5m | ecosystem: Environmental > Aquatic > Freshwater... | reverse complement strand
ATCAACATCTTTGTAATCTACTTCTTTAATGCCTTCAGCACTAAATCTGCAGTAACGTCTTCTTTTGTACATTTCTCTAGCCATCATAAACTCCTATAGATATTCTATAAAATTAATATGGAAAATTAGCTGATTACTTTTTGCGCTTTTATTTCCAATAAACCCTTTTGTTTTAATTCTGTCGCCAATTTTTAAAGGTATCAGTGCATCATTACCCATAATTTTTGCGCTTAACTCACAATTGATTGTTCGCTTTAAATCTGCCTCAATCTGCTCCGAGCTATGTTTTAAAGTAAGATTAAGTGCTGGTATTCCTGCGGGTGTATAACGTACCGGGTCCACATGGCACACTTCCCCAGAAATCTCTAAGCAATTCAATCTGATTTAAGCTGCAGCAACCTCAGGTGCAGCGCGCTCATCTTTATCAAGCACTGATTTTGATTTTTCTTCTTTCATCATAATCGATGGTGCAGTCACGGCTGTTTTTGTACTCATAATCAAATGACGTAACACGGCATCATTAAACTTAAATGCATGCTCTAATTCTGCAAGTGTTTCAATGTCGCATTCGATATTCATAAGCACATAATGCGCTTTATGAATTTTTTCAATCATGTAAGCAAGCTGTTTGCGACCCCAATCTTCGAGGCGGTGGAGTTTTCCACCTTTGGATGTTACTAGAGATCTGTAGCGTTCAATCATGCCAGGCACTTGTTCGCTTTGATCAGGATGTACAATAAATACTACTTCATAATGTCGCATATAAATCCCCTTATGGTTAATAGCTTTCAGTGATGCGGCTCACTGTAAAGCAAGGTAGAAAGATCGAGTATTATAGGTGTTTTTTGAATTAAATCAATGCTTTTTAAAGGTCAATTCGGTCCTTAAGCCCTGCTCCGTAAAGCCTTTCTTTGAGGAATTTGGCCTCATCTCTCAGCTGAGCCGCTTTTTCAAACTCCAAATTACGAGCCGCTGTTTGCATGCCCTTTTCAATTTTTTGAATCTCTTTGGCCATTTGCTTCTCATTGAGATGGTCGTAGCGAGCTTCTTCTTTCTTGAGCGCTCGATTAAAGTCCACTTCTTCTTTATCAAAAGTGCCCTCAATAATATCTTTAATTTTCTTAGTCACCCCGATTGGGGTAATGCCATTCTCGAGATTAAAGGCAATTTGTTTAGTGCGTCTGCGATTGGTTTCATCAATCGCAACCTTCATACTTCGGGTGATCTTGTTAGCATAAAAAATCACTTGTCCATTGAGATTACGTGCTGCCCTTCCAGCGGTTTGTATAAGCGAACGCTCAGATCTTAAAAATCCTTCTTTGTCAGCATCTAATACTGCCACTAATGAAACCTCAGGAATATCTAAGCCCTCTCGCAATAGATTAATACCTACAACAACATCAAACTTACCTAGTCTTAAGTCGCGAATAATTTCAACCCGCTCCACAGTATCAATATCAGAATGAAGATAACGTACTTTAATCTGGTGTTCGGATAAATAATCTGTCAAATCTTCAGCCATACGCTTCGTTAAAGTAGTTGCCAAGACTCTTTCATTTTTTTCAACGCGAAGATTAATCTCACTCAACAAATCATCCACTTGTGTGTCGGCTGGTTTCACAGTAATTTCAGGATCAATTAGTCCAGTAGGTCTTGCAACCTGCTCTACAATTTGCTCTGTATGAGCAGCTTCGTAATCGGCGGGTGTTGCAGATACAAAAATACACTGGCGCATCGTTTTCTCAAATTCTTCAAACTTTAACGGTCGATTGTCGAGTGCCGAAGGTAATCTAAAACCATACTCGACTAAATTTTCTTTTCTTGCACGATCCCCTTTATACATCCCACCCACCTGAGGCACCGTGACATGACTTTCATCAATAATCATTAAAGCATCTTTAGGTAAATACTCAATTAAAGTGGGTGGTGGATCGCCTGGATTTCTTCCTGACAAATGTCTCGAATAATTTTCAATGCCCTTGCAAAAACCTATTTCATTTAACATTTCAATATCAAAACGCGTCCGCTGTTCAATTCTTTGGGCCTCAACTAGTTTATTTGCCTTAACAAAATAATCAGAACGCTCTCTTAATTCGTTTTTAATTTTTTCAATAGCCCTCACTACCGTGTCTCGTGGCGTCACATAATGACTTGAGGGGTACACCGTAAAATGATTAACTTTTTTATACATCTGTCCCGTGAGTGGATCAAAGAGCGTGATTGATTCAATGAGATCATCAAACAAGGTCACTCTAATTGCTGTTTCTGAATTTTCAGCAGGGAATATATCAATCGTATCCCCTCTGACCCTAAAAGCACCGCGAGAAAAATCAAAATCATTGCGATCATATTGCATGGATACGAGGCGCAAAATAATATTTCGCTGTAATAATTTTTCGCCTTGTACAAGTTGCATGACCATACCCTGGTAATCCACAGGATCTCCAATACCGTAGATGGCGGAAACCGTAGCTACAATAATGCTGTCATCACGCTCGAGCAAAGCTTTGGTAGCAGACAAGCGCATCTGCTCGATATGTTCGTTAATGCTTGAATCTTTTTCGATAAAAAGATCGCGCGCTGGCACATACGCTTCTGGTTGGTAATAGTCGTAATAAGATACAAAATACTCCACGGCATTTTGCGGAAAAAATTCTCTAAATTCAGAATAAAGTTGCGCTGCGAGTGTTTTGTTTGGTGCCATGACGATGGCAGGCTTACCTGTTCTTGCAATCACATTTGCAATCGTAAATGTTTTACCAGAGCCTGTAACGCCAAGCAGTGTTTGAAATTTTTTCCCGTCAATAATGCCTTTTGTTAATAGATCGATAGCCTGCGGCTGATCCCCTGCAGGAGAAAATGGTTGGAATAACTGGTAAGGGCTATTTGGAAATGTAAGTAACAAGATAGTGATATTCTACTTAAAAAAAGATTTGGAAAAGAAAATATGTGTAAAACTAATCAGAACTTTTAATACGTCTTCCAGTCAAGTCAACATTATACTTTTGAAAAACGATATCTTATGAACCTACTCTTTAAATTTATCTCCTTCTTCGCCTTATCAATCCTCTTGGCCACAGGGAATGCATGGGCATTAAAACAAGATCAATTAATGGGTTCATTTTTAAGTGTGGTCATGATCAGGGGCTACAACGAAGCGGGAGGTCTGGCTTTCGGTTCTGGTGTTGTTGTGGCAGAGAATCAAGTCATCACAAATTGCCATGTTTTAAGAAGAACAAAACAGCCTTGGGTATCTCAGGGGGAAGAAACTTACTCAGTGACTTCCGTCAAAGCAGATCGCTGGCATGACTTATGTTTAGTCACAACTTTTGGTATGCCAAATAAACCGGCAACTTTGGGTAAAAGTACAGATCTTAAAAAAGGTCAGGAAGTCATCGCAATAGGCCACTCAAATGGTGTGCCTGCACCCTTAACTTCAGCAGGTAATGTGAAATCAACTTACGATCTTGATCAAGGTAAAGTCATTTTAAGCTCAGCTCAGTTTCGAATGGGTGCATCCGGAAGTGGTTTATTTGATACTGAAGGACGCCTTGTAGGGATCAATACTTTTAAAACTTCTGGAAGAAATTCCTTTTACTATGCCCTTCCTATTGAGTGGCTAAATTCACTTAAAAATAAACCTGCCGAAACTAATTTTCCAATCACAGGGGTAGCGCTCTGGGAAGAAGAAGAGGATAAGAAACCACTCTTCCTTCAAGTTGCAATTCCAACCCTCAAAGAAGATTGGAAAAAACTATTGAATGTTTCTTCTGAATGGACAAAAAAAGAAAGCAATAATCCTGAGGCTTGGTTTGAGCTCGGTTTTGCCAATGAACATCTTAACGATCTTAGTGCAGCTGAAAAAGCTTATCGCCAATCCATTAAACTAGATGAACAAAATACAGATGCGCTTATGCATTTAGGTTTCATTGCTAAATCTAAAGATGACAAGAAAGAAGTAAAGTTGATTCAAGATCAAATCACTAAAATTAATCCCGAGCTTCTTGAGGATTATTATAAGCTCGTCGGATGCTCCAAGACTTGCGAATAGATTAAAAGTCTATTTCAACTCAAGTTCTTTTTGCGTAAAATAGGGGTATTCATCAATCATCTCTTGGGCCAAAATTGTCAGCCATCAAACTATCTGAATGTGTGAGTCGCATCAAAGAATCTCCCACACTCGCTATAACAGCTAAAGCTGCGCGCTATAAATCCGAAGGCAAAGATATTATTGGTCTTGCGGCTGGCGAGCCTGATTTTGATACACCACAACATATTAAAGATGCTGCAAAAAAAGCGATCGATAATGGCTTTACTAAATACACGCCTGTTTCCGGCATCCCATCATTAAAAAAAGCAATCATTGATAAGTTTAAACGTGACAATAATCTTGAATACACGCTTAATGAGGTTATTGTTGGTGTAGGTGGTAAACAATGTATTTTTAATTTTTGTCTTGCCGTTTTAGATGCTGGCGATGAAGTGATTATCCCAGCACCTTACTGGGTATCCTACGCAGATATTGCGCTAGTCTCGAACGCAAAACCTATTATTGTTGAGTGTGGCATTGAGCAAAAATTTAAAATGACTGCATCCCAGCTTGAAAAAGCTATTACATCCAAAACAAAACTTTTAATTTTAAATTCGCCTTCTAATCCAACGGGAGCAGTCTACTCAAAGGAAGAATTGATATCGCTTGCGGATGTGCTTGTTAAACATCCTCATATTTTAATTGGGACTGACGATATGTATGAGCATGTCAAATTAAAAGATATACCCTTTTATAATATTCTAAATGTAAACCCATCATTGAAAGATCGTTGTGTAGTCATGAATGGTGTCTCCAAAGCATACTCAATGACAGGCTGGCGAATTGGTTTCGCAGCCGGCCCAAGCTACATTATAAAAGCTATGGAAATACTTCAATCACAGTCAACATCGAATCCTACTTCGATATCTCAAGTCGCTGCTGAAGCAGCAATTTCTGGAGATCAAGCATGCATGAATCCGATGATTAAAGCTTTTAGAGAAAGACATGCTTATGTAGTAAAAAGCTTTAATGAAATACCGGGTTTATCTTGTATTGAAGCGGAAGGTGCATTCTATGCTTTTCCTGATGCAAGAAAAGCGATTGAACATTTATTTAATCAAAAGATTTTGAAAGAAAAAACAGATCTCGCTTTAGCTGATTACTTGCTGGAAAAAGAAGGTGTTGCAGTAGTTCCAGGATCAGCATTTGGTTCAGACGGTTACTTCAGAATTTCATTTGCAACTTCTATGGAAAATCTTGTAGAAGCAATGAAACGCATCAAACGCGCCCTCTCTGTTTAAATGAGGACTCAATTCAAGTATAATTTACAGCTTGATTAAGTTGACCTTACAGCAGTAACTGTTTTATGATCACGTTCTCAATTCCTCGATAGCTCAGCTGGTAGAGCAACGGACTGTTAATCCGTGTGTCCCTGGTTCGAGCCCAGGTCGAGGAGCCAAATTCAAAAGCCCATGCAAATGGGCTTTTTTTATTTTAGATAGATAAGCTTGAGATAGCGGTAATACGTACCTTCTGCAACAGAAATTGCAAGCATCAAACCCTCGCGACCATCAAGAAAACCAAGCCTTATAATATAAGTACGAATAAAAGCCCATAAAGCATGAAAAATTGCTTTTCTAAGGCTTCCTTTTTTACCTTTACTTTTAAGATCTCTAGCACCAAGGCTTGAGTAGACATTAATTTTTTTTAATACCGTTTCAAAATCTCTATATGAATAATGAATTAAGGGCTCTGACAAATGACCTATTTCATACTTACTAACAAGATGCTCATGTACATGATGTTCTGAAAATTTAGCGCTACCTTTTTTGAAAAGTCTTTTTGTTCTGTCTGGCTGCCAGCCTGAATGCTTTATAAACCTAGAAACGAATAAGGAACGTCGAGGTACATCATACACATGAAATTCTGACCGATGAATCACCTTTAAAATTTCTTGTTTAAGGGCTGGTGATATTCTTTCATCAGCATCCAAAGAAAATATCCACTCATACTTGGCTAATTGAATAGCCATATTTTTATGCTGGCCAAAGCCTTTCCAAGGCCTATTAAAAACTTTAGCTCCTGATTTCTTTGCAAGGGAAACCGTGTTATCAGAACTACCTGAATCAAGAACAATCACTTCATTAGCAAAATTAGCACTTTTAATACAATCAGCGATATTTTCGGATTCATTCTTTGCAATGATAATGACGGAGAGTTTGGGCATTAATGTAGTGACTAATAGTTAATTTAAAGGTAAATTATTTTGATAATTATAACAACTAATAAAATCAAAAAAATACATTTAAAGAAATTAGGTTGGTAAATAGTGGATATTAAAAAAGATATTGTTTGTATCGGTGGCGGGGTCATGAGTGTCACGTTGGCCAAGTTACTTCATGAGCTAGATCCAAAGATCGATATTACCATTTACGAGAAGCTTTCTTCGTGTGCTTTGGAAAGTTCCCAATCCATCAATAATGCTGGAACAGGGCATGCTGGCTATTGTGAATTAAATTACACGCCCATAAATCGTCAGCGAATCGTCAATATAGACAGAGCATTAAAGATCAATAGAGAATTTGAAGTCTCACTTCAATTTTGGAGTTTTTTAACAAAGAAATATAAAAGCTTTAAACCTAAATCATTTATCACTCAAGTGCCTCATATCAGCTTTGTCAAAGGCGAAAAAGATATATCTTTTTTAAAGAAAAGATATGAAGCGCTAAGTAAAACACTTTCATTTAAAGGTATGCAATTCACTAGCAGCCCAGAGACAATCAAAAAATGGGCGCCTCTGATTGGCGAGGTATCGACAGATAATATTGCGATGACGCGCGCTGAGCATGGCAGCGATGTGGACTTCGAATCTCTTAGCCATCAAATGTTGAAAATCTTATCAACAAATAAAAACTTTGCTGTTCATGTGAATCACGAAATTAAATCGATATCGCAAGCTCAAAATAAAACATGGGATTTAAAAATATATAACGCAAAAACTAAAAAAATAATCTTAGTGAATGCAAAATTTATTTTTATTGGTGCCGGTGGATCAACTATCCATTTATTACAAAAAAGTAATATCAAAAATCAAATCGGTTATGGTGGATTTCCTGTTAATGGCAAATGGTTAATATGCACAAAGCCCTCTTTATCAAAAAAACATTTTTCTAAAGTGTATGGTTTAGCTGGGCCTAAGGCCCCTCCTATGTCAGCTCCTCATTTAGATTTAAGAATTATTAATGGAAAAAGAGAGCTTATGTTTGGCCCTTTCGCAGGTTTCACATTCAAATTTTTAAAAACGGGTTCTTATTTAGATTTATTAAAATCTATTCGTTTCCAAAATATTCTGCCCTTGCTTCATGTATTTATTCAAAATCTCAATCTTCTCAGTTATCTTATTAAACAATCGAGTAGCTCATACAAAGATAAAATGAATGCATTAAGAGAATTTTATCCATTAGCGGATGAGAAGGATTGGAAGCTAGCATCGGCAGGTAAGAGAGTTCAAATTATCAAGCCCTTTAAAAAAATTGGCGGAAAATTAGAATTTGGAACAGAAATTGTTTGGTCAGACGATCATACTCTTGCAGCTCTGATGGGTGCATCACCTGGAGCTTCTACTTCTGTCTATTCAATGCTAAACGTGATTGAAAAAAGCTTTAAAGAACGAGTTACTTCAGTAGTATGGAAAAATAAAATTGAAAAAATGGTGCCATCTTACAATCAAGACTTAAGTAAGCGACCATCCTTATTTAATAAAACTCGATTATCTACTTATAAAACGCTTGGATTTAAGATTTAAGACGTTGTCGTCTAATTTCTGATAATACAATACCACTCGCAACACTGACATTTAAACTTTCAACGGCACCTAGCATAGGTATCTTGATTAAAAAATCACATACATCACGGGTCAGCCTTCTTAAGCCACTACCCTCAGAACCTAAAACTACTGCAATGGGCCCACTCAAGTTAGATTCATATAAAGACTCTGCGCCATCCTCTGCCGTTCCCACGACGAGGACGCCTTGTTCTTTGAGATCGCGTATGGTTCTTGCTAAATTTGTTACCACGATAAAAGGGACAGACTCGGCTGCACCTGAGGCAACTTTTCTCACAGTCGCATTCAGTCCTACTGCTCGATCTTTAGGTGCTATGACAGCATGCACACCCATACCATCTGCAACACGTAAACAAGCTCCCAAATTATGGGGGTCTTCTACGCCATCTAGAATAAGAAAAAATGCAGGTTCATTTAAATCACTTTCTAAAATATCCTCAACAGTTTTATATGGGATGACTAAGGGAACAATTTTAGCAACAACGCCTTGATGCTTCGATTGTGAAGCAATGCCATCTAATCTTGCGCGATCGACCATTAAAATACGAATATTATTTTCTTTAGCTAATTCAATAATTTCTTTGGCTCTAGGATCGTTACGATCACTATCCAAATAAATTTCTTGTATGCTTCTTGATGATTGCCTTAATTGGCTGATAATTGGATGGAATCCAAAAATGATCTGGCTTTGCGACATATTATTTAGCTCTTATTTTCTTTTTACTTCTGGGTGCTCTCGATGATTTAGGTGCGCTTTTATGTTTTGTTTCATGAGATTTCTTTTTGTGATGACTCACTTTATCCTTGAAGAAATTTTTTGGTTTTCGATCCTTCAACGAAGATTTCTGAACTTCCTGATGGCTCTCAAGACTGAAATCGATTTTGCTAAGCTCTAGATCTACACGTACTAATTTAACTTTTAATCGATCGCCTAAACGATAAATCACATGTGATCTTTCACCCACCATGGCATGTCTTGCTTTGTCATAAGTAAAGTAATCATTACCCAACTCTGTAACATGCAAAAGACCTTCAATATAAATACCATCAATGGACACAAATAAACCAAAGCTTGTGACACCCGCAACGGTGCCTTCATAAATTTCGCCGATTTTATCCTGCATGTAATAACATTTAAGCCATGAAGATACATCTCGTGTTGCATCATCCGCTCTTCTTTCGGTCATAGAACAATGCTGACCAAGAAGATGCCAATTAGCTGCAGGCATTTTCTTTTTTTCTAACGTAGCTTTAATAGCACGATGAATTAAGAGATCTGGATATCGACGTATCGGGGAAGTAAAATGCGCATAGGCTTCATAAGCCAACCCAAAGTGGCCAAAATTGTCCGGGCTATAAACAGCTTGTTGCATCGACCTTAATAAAACAGTTTGCAATAAGTGCTCATCGGGTCTGCCCTTAATTTTTTCAATCACTGTTGCATAGTCTTTAATGCTAGGTTTATTTCCACCACCTAACATAAAGCCAAACTCTGCCAGGAATATTTGCAAGTTTTCAAGTCGTTCTTCAGTAGGTCCTTCGTGGACCCTATAAAGCGCAGGATGCTCATGTTCAATTAAAAAATTAGCCGCACACACATTGGCTGCTAACATACACTCTTCGATAATGCGATGTGCTTCATTTCGAATGACGGGTTCAATACGATCAATTTTTCCTTGATCATTAAAAATCATAATTGTTTCGGATGAGGCGAACTCAATCGCGCCACGTGTATGTCTTTGTTTGGTGAGTAATTTATATACGGACTCAAGATTTTTAATGTGCGGGATAATTGCTTTGTATTTTTCAGTTAGTTCAGGCGATGTCTCGTTTAATAAAGTACTGACATCCGTATAAGTCATACGCGCTTTTGATTCCATCACGGAAGGATAAAATTTATACGATATCACCTTCCCCTGCTGGTCAATCATCATGTCACATATCATACATAGGCGATCAACATGAGGGTTGAGTGAGCAAAGACCATTCGACAATGCTTCTGGCAACATGGGAATCACACGTCGAGGGAAATATACTGAATTACCTCTTTCAAATGCTTCTTTATCTAAAATCTTATCGGGTTGCACATAAAAACTAACATCAGCAATAGCTACCACTAAGCGCCAATTTTTATCAACACTTTCAGCGTAAACTGCGTCATCAAAATCTCTTGCTGTTTCACCATCGATCGTAATAAGCGATAAATCACGAACATCAATTCTTCCTTTAAAGTCTTTTTCTGTAACTTTTTTAGAGAAAGATTCTGCAATCTCAATTGTTTCTTGTGAAAAGTTATAAGGAAGCTGATGCTTCCTGAGGGCAATTTCAATTTCCATGCCGCTGTCTGCGTAATTACCCAAAATTTGAATGACCTTGCCCATGGGTCTAGATTTAAATGAAGGTTGCGCTGTAATTTCGATCACAACAATCTGGCCCGGCTTAGCATCCATATCAAAATGATATGGAATAAGAAAGTCTTGGTTAATACGCTTATCTTCTGCAGCCACAATAGTGACGCCCTGCCCTTGAACGACTCTTCCAACTAAAGTCTCATTTTTTCTCTCAAGAATTTCAATGACTTTGCCTTCAGGACGACCTTTTCTATCTTGGCCTATGGTTTGAACCATGACACGGTCGTTATGAAGCACTTGCATCATTTCTCTTGAAGATAAGAAAATATCATCGCCGCCTTGCTCTGGAATAAGAAATCCAAATCCATCTGGGTGACCTTGTATACGTCCTGGAATAAGGTTTAATTTTTCAGAAATACAAAAATCATCTTTACGATTCCGCATAATCTGGCCTTGTCTTTCCATGGCCCGAATACGCTTATTGAAAGCTTCAGATTCATCATTAGCAATTTCAAGTAATTCATTCAGTTTTGCAATTGAAAGAGGTACGCCTTGGTCGGCCATGACTTTTAGGATCAATTCTCGACTTGGAAGTGGCTTTTCATAAAACATAGCCTCGCGCTCTTTTTGAGGGTCTTCTTGTCTTAGGGATTTATTCTTTTTACTCATAAGTGTGTCATTGTGACATTAATTTCAGAAAACATAAGATGCTTTTAATTTAAAGCATACAAATGTGGAAGATTTCGACCTAAGCCCTTGCAATCAAGCCCGTATCCAAATACAAACTGATCAGGTACGTTAAGGCCTATAAAATGGGGTGCATAAGATTTTTCTTTTGTTATAGCCTTGTCGAAGAGAACGGCCGTATAAATTTCTTTGGCTTTCATGCTTTGGCAAGTCGATACAATTTCTTTAAGTGTTACACCCTCATCTAAAATATCATCCAGGATTAACACAGTTTTATTTTCAATATCTGCAAGAGGTTTTACAAGCCACTTTATTGAGCCTCCTGTAACGGCATTCTCATATCGCGTTGCATGTATATAGTGATATTGAATATTTTTTTCTAATCGAGGCAATAATTGTCCTGCAAAAATCAGTGCGCCATTCATCACACATAGCACATAAAGATCATTTGTCTTGATGGTGCGATTGATTTGGTCTGCAATATGCTGAATCGCACTTTTGATTTCTGTTTCTGTATAGACCACAGATGATCGACTTATTAATGTTTGGATATTATCCATCAATCAATAAACCGAATCATGAAACTGATTTTAGAAATGCAATGAACTCTTTACCAATTTCTGGATGTTTTTTTGAAAATTCAATATTAGCTTTCATAAAACCTAATTTGTCACCACAATCATATCGTACGCCTTCAAATTGATAGGCAAAAATTGATTGTTGTCCAAGTAACATTTGTATAGCATCGGTGAGTTGGATTTCACCACCCTTACCAGGTTTAATTTTCTCTAAACAATCAAAAATTTCTGGATTAAATACATATCGCCCGATCACACCCAGGGTTGAGGGCGCATCTTGCGGTTGCGGCTTTTCTACAATCGAATTAATTTTGTATGGATTGTTTTTTGAGTCGCTTACATCGACGATCCCGTATTGCACCGTTTTTTCTCTAGAGATATTTTCAATCGCAATAACTGATGATTGTTCTTTTTGATGCTGCATGATTAATTGTTTTAAAACTGGCGTTTTGGCATCAGTTAAATCGTCAGCTAATAAAACAGCAAATGGTTCGTCATTAATAATGGTTTTGGCTTGAAGCACAGCATGACCCAAACCTAAAGGCTCCGATTGTCTGGTATAAATGCATTTCACATGAGAGGGAATGATAGATCGAATAGACTCCAATAAGACGCTTTTATTAGATGCGATAAGGCTAGCTTCAAGCTCAACATTCTTATCAAAATGATCTTCAATGGATCTTTTATTTCGTCCTGTCACAAAAATAAGCTCGGTAATGCCCGATTGAATTGCCTCTTCTACCGCATATTGAATTAAAGGTTTATCCACAACTGGGAGCATTTCTTTTGGGTTGGCTTTGGTAGCAGGTAAGAAACGCGTCCCGAGTCCGGCGACTGGGAATACAGCTTTTTTTATCACTTTCATAGACATAAAATCGCTTTCATAGGCTTTTATTTTTCAATATTTAACATTAAATTAAATTTATAAGTATATGTATTTATTATTAAATTTAATTCCATTTTTTCTTTTCATTATCATCCATTGTTTTAGCATCCACCCAATACGACTTTTGACTGGTAATCTCTTTTTTCCAAAAAGGTGCATCCGTTTTTAAAAAGTCGATAATAAAATGGCAAGCTTCAAAAGCCTCTTTCCGGTGTTTTGCAAACACGACAATCCCCACAATGGGTTCGCCGACCTTTAACTTACCATAGCGATGCACAATATAAACATCGTCCAGGTGCCATCGTTTAATGGCCAAGGTTTCAATTTCCAGTAACGCCTTTTCTGTCATGCCAGGGTAATGCTCTAATTCAAGCGCATCTAAACTTTCATTCTGAAGATCAAAATCTCTGACATAACCTTCGAAGGTAACAGAAGCACCGCTATTATGAAGTTTTTTTAGTGTTTGGGTGATGCTTTGTAGATCAAATGCCTCTTCCTGAACATGGACTGGCATGATTATCCACCTGTGATGGGTGGGAAAAAAGCCACCTCATCATTTGCACTAATCTTGTGGGTGGCCTCTACCATTTCTTGATTTACCGCCATTCTGAATGTTGTAGACATGCTAAACATATCCTGCCAGTGACTGCCCCTGCCCTTTAACAACTCTATCAAATCAGAGACTGTCTTAATATCGCTTTCCAAATCGAGCTCTTCTCGATCAATGCCTATAGCCTCTCTTACTTTTGCAAAATAAAATAACTTAACTTTCATCTTTATTTTGCTCTTCTTGTTTTGCATGCACTTCTTCTTCAAATTCTAATAACGCATTAGGATCATCTTTCAATTCCACACGTTCAATCTGAGAAAAACGTCTTGATATTTTTTGACTTGTCACATGCACATCTTGAGCATGCTCATGTGCCTGCCTGATATTGTCAGCTAATTTTTTCATGCGCACATCAAAACGCTCAAACTCTTGTCCAAGCCTTCCAAGCTCTGCTTTAATAATATGGACTTGTTTCCGTGTTTCAACATCTTTTAAGACAGCTCTTGCCGTATTAAGGACAGCCATCAGTGTGGTTGGGGATACAAGCCATACCCTTTGACTCATGGCTTCTTCTATAAGGTCAGAATGGTAAGCATGGATTTCTGCAAAGACGGCTTCAGCAGGAATAAACATGACTGCGCCATCGGACGTCTCATTGGAGATAATATATTTACTCGCAATATCATGAATGTGTTTTTTGATATCAAGCTTAAATTGTTTTTGTGCATTTTTAATATCATCCGGCGGCAAGCTTGAATCCAACATTGTCCTATAGCTTTCCAATGGAAATTTAGAATCAATTGCGACACTGCCTGTAGGCTCAGGTAAAAATAAAACACAGTCTGCTCGATTACCATTTGATAAAGTATGTTGCATCGAAAATGCATCGGGTGGGAGCGCATTACGCACAAGGCTTTCTAACTGTACTTCTCCGAATGCTCCTCTAGATTTTTTATCTCCCAATAACTCTTGAAAGCTCACAATGTTACTGGTAAGGCCATCTATCTTCTTTTGCGCCTCATCAATTGTAGAAAGCTGTTTCATAACACGATCAAACGTATCGTTTGTTTTTTTGAATCCTTCCTCTAGGCTTTCTTTAACCTTGCTATCAATATCTTGTAATCTCATATTGAGTAAATTTTTTAATTGATTAGTGGCGCTATCCATCGTGTCACGCACAACTTCACCGTGTATCTTTCCTTGTTCTGAAAGTGTCACGTTAAGACGATCAGTCAACTTATTTAAGCTATCGTTTAAACCTACAATCATTTCCCGATGCTTTTCTTCCAGTGCTTTTAACATCACCGTTTCAGGCGATTGATTTTGAAAGCGCCAAAACAAATAGGCGGCTAGAGCAGACAAGAGAACAAGAAGAATCAGAATAAAATTAAGCATACATGGATTATAGCGGATGTTTTTTTAAGGTTTTTATATGATTAAATATATTAAAAATGGTTGATATCAGTCATAGGAAAGCGTGCTTTTAATTTATCGAATTCACCTTCAGGAAGCCTTATCGAAAGGCTCACTTTTTCATCAAAAGTTTTATCTAAAATACTTCCATTCATTGAATGTATGACATGAATATAGTTATCTAACTCATTGTAATTTAGAGTTAATTTTAATTTAATATATTCAACATAAGGCTCGATAACGGAATGGGCTAAAGCAAGCTTTCCTGTACCTCCGTAGGCTCTTGTGAGGCCGCCTGTACCTAAATTAATACCGCCATAATAACGAATAACGCCAATCCCTCCACCCACAATTTGATGGGCATCGATTAATTGCAATAGAGGTTTACCAGCCGTTCCTGACGGCTCTCCTGCATCAGAATAATAAGGCTCAAACCCATGCTCCGTTTTGAGTTGGTAAGCAAAAGCTAAATGACTGCCATGAGGATGTTCTTTGGCAATGGATTGTAGGGTACGCAAAATATCCTGCTTTGTTTCGCCTATGAAGGTATATCCAATAAACCTAGATTTTTGAATCGTTTGCTCTTGTGTTGAAATGCTTTTAAAACAATTCATCCCCTCAATTTAATCCCTCAAGAAGACCTTGTGCGTTTAAACGCATTTTTTCACTTGCGGGGACTTTAGGAAGTCCTGGCATCGTCATAAGGTCGCCACAGATCGCTACTACAAAACCAGCGCCTCTGGCTAACCTTAATTCTCTTATCATGAGAGTATGATTTTCAGGGGCACCATGTGCTTTAGGGTCACTTGAAAATGAATAAGGTGTCTTAGCAATACAGACAGGCAAACTTGCATAGTTTTTTTCAAGTAATAAAAGTTTTTGTAAGGCGCTTTCTGAAAACTCAACTTCTTTTGCGCGGTATATTTTTAAAGCGATCGTCGTAATTTTTTCTTTTAAACTTAAATGATCTTCATATAAAAACTTACAAGACTTAGGTTGTATTAATTTTTCCAAAACAGCATTGGCAAGATCCTTAGCACCGTTAGCACCATCGGACCAATGCGAACATAGGATTGCTTTAAATCCCATCTTATCTATTGCGCTTTGAAGCCATATGATTTCTTTTTCTGTATCAGAATTAAATTGATTGATTGAAACAACGACCTCGAGTCCATAATGCTGTGAGCAATTTTCAATATGGCGCTTTAAGTTATTAAAGCCAAGTTCGAGCGCTTTTAAGTTTTCCTGATTCAATTCTTGAACACTGATGCCACCATGAAATTTAAGTGCCCGAATGGTTGCCACTAAGACAATGATGTCAGGCTTAAGACCCGACTGCCTACATTTGATATCAATGAATTTTTCTGCACCTAAATCTGCACCAAAACCCGCTTCTGTCACCACATAATCCGCTAACTTCAATGCTGTTTTTGTGGCGATAACCGAGTTACATCCATGAGCAATATTAGCAAAAGGTCCTCCATGAATAAAAGCAGGTGTCCCATGCAGTGTCTGAACAAGATTAGGTTGAAACGCGTCATGCAAAAGGGCTGTCATAGCCCCTTCTGCTTTTAAATCCTTTGCATAAATAGATACGCCGTCTTTTCTTTTTGCAACTTCAATCTCGCCTAGTCGATAATGAAGATCTTCTAATGACTCAGCTAAACAAAAAATTGCCATCACTTCACTTGCGACCGTAATATCGAACCCTGTATCTCGATGATTTTGACCAAGCTTTAATTCGATATGCCTAAGAGCGCGGTCATTCATATCAAGACATCGCTTGAAAGAAATTTGATTGCTATCGATATTGAGTTCATTACCGTGATGTATATGATTATCAATCAAAGCTGCTAAAAGATTATTGGCTGATGTAATCGCATGAAAGTCGCCTGTGAAATGTAAATTAATTTTATCCATAGGTGCCACCTGAGCATAACCGCCACCTGTTGCACCTCCCTTCATCCCAAAGACGGGACCTAAAGAAGGTTCGCGAAGACATGCAGCTGATTTTTTACCGATTGAAAAAAGTGCATCAGCCAAGCCAATCGTGGTGGTTGTTTTTCCTTCCCCAGCAGGAGTTGGGCTCATGGCTGTCACTAAAATTAATTTGGATGTCTTATTCCCTTTTAAAGTGTTTGTAAAAGAAGACTTTAATTTAGCTTGATGTGGGCCATAGAAATATAAGTCATCTATTTTGATATCAAGTGACTTGACTATCTCATCGATCGACTTTAATTGTGCTGCTTGATTAATTTCTACATCAGATTTCATAAGACTTTAAATTAAATATTTTCCTGTTCTAACATAAGTTTCTTAACAATTTGTTTTGGGTACTCTGGTATAAACATTTCAATAAAATCATACATAAAACCTCTTAAGAATACATCACGTCTAATACCTAGATAAGTCGTACTTGTAGGAAATAAATGACTTACATCAATACTTACTAAACCTTGATCTCTTTTGGGGTCGTAAGCCATTTGTGCAATTAATCCTATTCCTAAGCCCAGGTTCACATATGTTTTAATCACGTCAGCATCGATCGCTGTTAGAACAATATTGGGCGTTAAGCCTGCATCATGAAAAACTTTTGACACAATCGTGCTACCTGTAAATGCATAGTCATAAGTGATGATGGGATAAGTGGCAAGCTTAGCGAGTGTGACCGTTTTTTCTTTAGCAAGCGGATGCTTTGCCGGCATCACTAAGCAGCGATTCCATGTATAGCAAGGTAGGCAGAATAATTTATCATTTTGACTAATGGATTCGGTCGCAATGCCAATATCAGCTTCGCCTTTAATGACTTGGTCAGTAACTTGTGTGGGATTGCCTTGATGGATATTAAGTTTGACATCGGGATATTTACTCATAAATGCTTGCACAACATTAGGAAGTTTATATCGCGCTTGGGTATGTGTTGTAGCAATCGTTAAAACACCCAAACTCGACTGGCTGAACTCTTCACTGACTTGTTTAATACTTTTGATTTCGCGGAGCACTTCATTGATACGCTGATAGACATGTTGTCCTGGTTCGGTCAGTCCGACTAAGCGCTTGCCATGCCTTAAAAAGATATGGAGGCCTACTTCTTCTTCTATCAGTTGGATTTGTTTGCTCACTCCGGGTTGTGAAGTGTGTAAAGCTTCAGCAGCTTTGGAGATGCTAAAACCATTTTTTACAACTTCATGGATACAACGTAATTGTTGGAGTTTCATGTCTTATTCCAATATAACT
>Ga0194047_10001036_pt1 | contig 17582 bp, 15 predicted proteins | sample JunL225m_MetaG_2_FD_160070 | JGI IMG/M metagenome (GOLD analysis project Ga0194047, IMG submission 160070) | Anoxic zone freshwater microbial communities from boreal shield lake in IISD Experimental Lakes Area, Ontario, Canada - Jun2016-L221-5m | ecosystem: Environmental > Aquatic > Freshwater... | reverse complement strand
ACAAATGGCTAAAGGCGGCAGAGAAAAAATCAAGTTAGAGTCATCAGCTGGTACTGGTCACTTCTATACCACTTCAAAAAACAAGCGTACAAAGCCTGAAAAAATGGAGCTCATGAAGTACGATCCTACCATTCGCAAGCACGTTGCTTATAAAGAAACAAAGTTGAAGTAAGAACAAACTAATCCTTACTTCAAATAAATAAAAAACCCGCTACATCAGCGGGTTTTTTGTTGTCTTCAGATTACCAAAGACAAAATCTATGTACTCAACAGACTCTTATTACTCAAGCGTATCGACGTAATCTTAGTGAGAACTCACGCAAGCTTGCTAAGCCGCTATCTTCAGCGCGCTGGCACCATGCATGCAACTGAGATACTAACTGCTCCCTAGTAGCGTTAGAGCGACCCCAGATCGCATGTAAGTCACGACGCATTTCAATCATCTTGCGAAGCTGCGCATTGCTTGCCATCAATTCCTCAAGCTTTAACTTCTCATCGCTACTTAAGCGAGCCTCATCTTTTGCTAACCAGGTGCGCGCGTCTTTTAAATGCACTGCTAAAACTTGCATGTGCTGAGCTTCATTGCTGAAATAGTTGCGCAAAGTCTTACTGTAGCGAGCCATGATTTCATAACGATTAGCGATGATGGCTTCAAGGGTATTTTGGTCTGCTGGGCGCAAGTCACTCAGTACTGGCTTTGGTGACGTCTTCTTTACCGTGGCCAAACCTACCGCACTCATCATCTGAATATAGAGCCAACCAATATCAAACTCATACCATTTATTGGAGAGCTTAGCGCTGGTAGCAAAGGTATGGTGATTGTTATGGAGCTCTTCGCCGCCAATCAAAATTCCCCAGGGAATAATATTGGTTGAGGCGTCTTCACAATCGTAATTGCGATAACCCCAAAAGTGTCCAATCCCGTTAATCACGCCGGCAGCAGTAATCGGAATCCATAACATTTGTATTGCCCATACAGTTAAACCAATGCCGCCGAATAAAAAGACATCGATGATGAGCATTAAGCCAACACCCTGCCAGGAGAACTTGGAATAAATATTGCGCTCGAGCCAATCATCTGGAGTGCCGTGACCAAACTTCTCCAGCGTCTCTGGATTACCAGCCTCTTTTTTATAAAGCTCGGCACCGCGAGTCAACAGAGTTTTAATACCCAATATTTGCGGGCTATGGGGATCATCTACGGTCTCGCATTTAGCGTGATGCTTACGATGAATAGAAGTCCACTCTTTTGTCACCATGCCGGTTGTTAACCAAAGCCAAAAACGAAAAAAATGGGAAACGATAGGATGCAAATCCAAAGCGCGGTGTGCTTGACAGCGATGCAAGAAAATAGTCACTGCAGCAATTGTGATGTGGGTCACAACGAGGGTGAAAATGGTGATTTGCCACCAAGACCAATCTAAATAACCATTGGCAAGCCAATGAAGGAAAGAATCAAAGCCGGTGTTTGCAGATAAATTCAAAAGTGATGCCCTAATGTTCTAAAACTCTATTTTAGTTCTTTAAGGGCCTTCTTGGTTTTGACCTTGATCTCTTTTTCCCCATCCTTTTCAGGGTTTAAGACTTTTGCTGAGACCTTCTTTTGGAATACGGCTCCAAAAAAGCCATCCGTTCCATGAATATGGGGCCATAGCTGCCACCAGGGATTGTCTGGGCTACATCCTAGGGGCATTTTGTCTTTTGGAAATAGCGGCTGCAATACTTGCGCTGCGGGAACCACCTCAAATTCAGGGTGATTTGCCAAGAAAGCTTCCGCAATGCCTTGATTCTCTTGGGGTAAAAGGCTACATGTGGCGTAGACCAGACGTCCGCCCGGCTTTAATAAACGGGCTGCCGAAGTCAGAATATTGATTTGCTTGGCATTAAGTTCTAAAACCCCGACTGGGGTTTGACGCCACTTCAAATCAGGATTACGGCGCAAAGTACCCATACCACTACAAGGGGCATCTACCAGCACTCGATCGATCTTTCCGGCTAAGCGTTTGATCTTGCTGTCATTCTCACTATCAATCCAGACCGGGTGCACATTTGAGAGTCCACTGCGCGCTTGTCTGGGCTTTAAGTTAGCTAAACGACGCTCGGATGTGTCTAAAGCGTATAAACGCCCTGTGGAGCGCATTAAGGCTCCAATAGCCAATGTCTTACCGCCAGCACCCGCACAAAAATCCACCACCATCTCACCACGCTTTGGAGCGAGCAAATAGGCTAAGAGTTGACTACCTTCATCTTGCACTTCAAACATTCCTGCTTTAAAGCCTGCGGTATTTTGGAGTGCTGGCTTACCCATAATGCGCACTCCGTCAGGTGCGTAAGGTGTTGGGATCGCTTGGTAACGACCACCCAAGGCATTCATTTGCGTCAGCAATTCTTCGCGATTGGTTTTCATAGTGTTCGCACGCAAATCCAAAAGCGCAGGATGCATTAATGACTTAGCGAGCTCTTCACGCGTTTCTTCACCAGGATATTTTCCAAATGCATCCCACAACCACTCCGGTAAATTATTGCGCACCAAGGGATTTAAAGCAGTTGGATCTACTTTAGAAAAACGTTGTAACCATTCATATTCACCGGCCTTTAGTACGTGCGCTAAATCGGCGATAGCGCTTTCGGCACGATTAGCAGAACCCAGGCCTCCTTCAGAGAGGGCTGACAGCAAACCCAATAGAGCCAGGCGTCTAGCCTGAGATCCTTCACCACTTGAGGCAAATTGGGAGAACTCATTTTTACGACGTAAAATTGCAAATGCACTCTCGGCAATTAAAGCACGATCACGATTTCCTAATTGCGGTTCAGCTCGAAAGTAACGACTAACAACCCGATCAGCTGGTTGCTCAAAAGTCAGTAACTCTGGCAATAAGCGCTCTAAATGAATCGCATGTTGTGGAAGAGCCTTGGCATTAGAAAAATTCTTTTGACCTTCAGGTGCAATTAAATTGCCACTGGCATTACGTCTCTCAGGACGACGCAAAGGGTCTTTCGTTTTTGCTGCATAACTTTTATGAGGGGCTAACCTATTGCCAGTTCTTGAACCACTGGCAGATTTTCTTGCAGGGCGCTCGGTACTCATAATTTGAAAAATTGCGACTCTGGGGGTTGTAACTTCACTTGATTACCTTCTATTCGCAATCGTCCATCAAGGAACCATTTTACGGCTCGCGGATAAATCTGATGTTCAGCAGCTAAAACACGTGCTGCTAAAGTATCTGCATTGTCCCCTGACAGCACTGGAACAGAGGCCTGACAAATAATCGGGCCCTCATCCACACCTTCAGTGACAAAGTGCACCGTAGCGCCATGCTCTTGGGCCCTAGCCTCTAAAGCGCGCTCATGAGTATGCAAACCCGGGAATGCCGGTAAGAGTGCTGGATGAATATTGATCAGTCGACCCTCAAAATGATGAATAAACCTAGGGGTCAGAATTCTCATAAACCCAGCCAAAACCACTAAATCAGCTCCTAAACCATCAATTTGCTGGATTAGGGCAGCATCAAAGGATTCGCGGCTTGGATGCTCTTTATGCTCTACGGTGAACGCTGGAATACCCTGAGAGCGAGCAAAATCAAGGCCTTTAGCCTCAGAATGGCTTGCGATAAGCCCGGTAAATTTGACTGGCCAACACTCTTTTTGAGCTGTTTTAACAATAGCCTCGAAATTAGATCCACGGCCTGAGATTAAGGTGACGATTGAAAGCATGCCCACAATATAATTGATGGCTACCCTGAAAGCGATTTTGTGAACGTATTCCGAGGCCCCACCCAGTTTTCTGCAGGACCAGCTTGTGCCTTAACCATCGGCAATTTCGATGGCGTGCACAGGGGTCATCACGCCCTGCTAAAGCAATTAGTGGAAGGTGCCAAAGAAAGAGATCTGGTGAGCTGCATCATGACTTTCGAGCCACACCCCAAGGAATTCTTTTCTCCTGAACAAGCCCCACCCAGAATCCTGAATTTAAGAGATAAATTAGCAGCGCTTGCCAACATCGGCATTGATCGAGTGTTTGTGGAGCATTTCAACTCTGCGTTTGCTCGCCTCTCCCCTGAAGAGTTTGTTTCTGAAATTATTGTCAAGCGACTGAATGCAAAATGGATTTTAATTGGCGATGATTTTTGCTACGGCGCCAAACGCGCCGGTAATTTTGCTAGCCTCATGACTGCTGGTGAAAAGTATGGCTTTACAGTTTCTAGTATTCAAACTATCTTAGAAGATGGTGAGCGTATTTCTAGTTCTGCTTTAAGAGCTGCACTAGCCACTGGCGATATGCAACAAGCAGAAAAATTATTAGGTCGTCCTTATGGAATTTCTGGTCATGTTATTCATGGACAGCAATTGGGTCGTCAATTGGGATTCCCTACTTTAAATCTAGCAGTAGCCAATCACTTGCATCATCGCAAACCAGCAACGACTGGTATCTTTACTGCGCAGGTACTGGGTCTTACTGAAAAACCGCTTCCTGCAGTGGCTAGCTTGGGTGTGAGACCAACGGTTGAAGACGAAGGTCGCGTATTGCTCGAAACCCACATCTTTGATTACAGCCAAGATGTCTACGGAAAAATTATTACCGTAGAGCTCTTAGAAAAAATTCGTGACGAGGCAAAGTATTCGGACCTCGACACCCTCACAAAAGCCATTGCAGCCGATGCAGTGCATGCCAGAAATTATTTCCTGAAAAAAGCGTATGTCTGAAAAAGAAAACACCTATCCCGTCAACCTGCTAGATACCTCGTTTCCGATGCGAGGAGATCTTGCTAAGCGTGAGCCTCAATGGGTTGCCCAGTGGCAAAAGAATAAGCTCTACGAAAAGATTCGTGCAGCACACGCCAATCAACCCAAGTTTGTCTTGCATGATGGCCCTCCCTATGCAAACGGCGATATTCATATTGGTCATGCGGTAAATAAGATTCTGAAAGACATGATTGTGAAGTCCCGTTGGCTAATGGGCTTCGATTCGGTATATGTCCCTGGTTGGGATTGTCATGGCATGCCAATTGAAATTCAGATTGAAAAAGAGTTTGGCAAAAACTTACCCACTGCAGAAGTCCAAGCAAAAGCTCGTGCTTATGCTTTGCTACAGGTTGAAAAACAAAAGAAAGATTTTGAGCGCTTGGGCGTACTCGGTGATTGGAATAATCCTTACCTCACCATGAGCTATCGTAACGAAGCCGATGAAATTCGTGCGCTCGGCAAGATTTGGGAGAAGGGTTATGTCTTCCGAGGCTTAAAACCCGTGAACTGGTGTTTTGATTGTGGCTCTGCTTTGGCAGAAGCTGAAGTGGAATACCAAGGCAAGACTGATCCAACAGTAGATGTAGGCTTTGCATTTGATGATGCGCAGCGCCCACAACTTGCTAAGGCATTTGGTTTATCAGAGCTTCCAAATAAACCGGGTCAGATTGTGATCTGGACCACAACACCTTGGACTATCCCAGCCAACCAGGCTATGAACGTTCATCCTGAACTGACCTATGCCTTGGTGGACGTGGGAGATAAGTTATTGATTCTGGCGAAAGACCGGGTGGAGATCTGTCTGCAAGACTATGGCCTGGAAGGTAAAGTCATTGGCTCATGCCAAGGTCATGATCTAGCAAATATTTCTTTCTGGCACCCACTTGCGCCATTGCATGAAGGTTACAAACGTCTCTCTCCAATCTATCCCGCCCAATACGTCACCTTAGATACTGGTACCGGCATTGTTCACTCAGCGCCTGCCTATGGCGAAGAAGACTTTAAATCCTGTAAAGCAAATCACTTAGATGACAAAGATATCTTGAACCCTGTCATGGGCAACGGAGTCTATGCATCTTGGTTACCTCTCTTCGCTAACGAATACATCTGGAAAGCCAATCCCAAGATCGTTGAGGCGCTGCGTGAAGCAGGCAGCCTGCTACGCGATAAAACCTATACCCACTCCTACATGCATTGCTGGCGCCATAAGTCGCCGATTATCTATCGCGCAACCTCACAGTGGTTTGCCAGCATGGACAAGAAGCCCTCCGATGGCAATCCTAGCTTGCGTGAAACAGCATTATCGGGCATTGAAAATACTCAGTTCTTCCCAGCCTGGGGTCAACAACGCTTGCACAGCATGATTGCTAATCGACCAGACTGGACCTTGTCACGCCAACGTCAATGGGGCGTACCCATGGCCTTCTTTGTTCACAAAGAGAGTGGTGAACCTCATCCGCGCACTGTCGAATTACTCGAAGAAGTTGCCCAGCGTGTAGAAAAAGGTGGCATTGAAGCATGGCAGAAATTAGAAGTTGCAGAGTTATTGGGTGATGATGCTGCTCAATATGAAAAGAATCGTGACACCTTAGATGTCTGGTTTGATTCTGGAACAACGCATTGGCATGTTATTCGTGGCTCACATCGCGATGAGCTACTCACGTCTGAAGCGCAGACGCCTAATGGTCGTCTAGCCGATTTATACCTTGAAGGTTCTGATCAACATCGTGGCTGGTTCCATTCATCTTTGCTTACCGGTGCAATGCTCGATGGTAAGCCGCCTTACAAGGCGCTGTTAACGCACGGCTTTACCGTCGACGGTCAAGGCCGCAAGATGAGTAAGTCAGTGGGTAATGTGATTGCGCCCCAACAAGTAGCCGACAAACTGGGCGCTGAAATCATTCGCTTATGGGTAGCTTCTACTGACTACTCTGGCGAGATGACGATCTCAGATGAAATTCTGAAGCGCGTTACAGAAAGTTACCGCCGTATTCGCAATACCTTGCGCTTCTTATTAGCCAATCTTTCTGACTTTGATCCAAGCAAACACTCCATGCCAGCAGATCAGTGGCTAGAAATTGATCGCTATGCAGTAGCGCTAGCTAAGCAATTGCAAAGTGATATTGAGGCGCACTACCAAGCATATGAATTCCAGCCAGCAGTTGCTCGGATACTAAGCTTTTGTTCTGAAGATTTGGGTGGATTCTATTTAGATATTCTGAAGGATCGTCTCTACACGAGCGCCCCAGACTCAGCTGATCGTCGTGCTGCACAAAATGCGCTATTTCATATCACCCGCAATCTATTGAAATGGCTATCTCCATTTCTCTCCTTTACCGCAGAGGAAGCATGGCAGTCGTTCCCCCATGGCTCAAATGAAAAAGTAACAGAATCTATCTTCATGGAAGAGTTTGGAAGCTTCCCTGATGTTACCAATGCTAATGAGCTACTTGCTAAGTGGAATCGTATTCGGGAAATTCGCTCTGAAGTAACCAAGGCCATTGAAATCGAGCGTGAAGCGGGTCATGTTGGCTCATCCTTGCAGGCAGAGCTCACGATCAAGGTAGGTGATATCGACTTTGCTATTCTGCATTCTCTTGAGAATGACTTACGTTTTGTCACCATTACCTCAAGTGCTGATATTGAATTGAACAATGATGGACTAGAAGTCTTAGTACGCGGCAGTCAATATCAGAAATGTGGCCGTTGCTGGCATCACACTGCCGATGTAGGTAGTAATCCAGAACATTCTGACCTTTGTGGTCGCTGCATCAGCAACCTCTTTGGTGATGGCGATCACCGCCTATTTGCGTAAGCGAACTAAATGAGACTAACATTGCTACGATATCTTGCACTTGCCACATTGGTTCTATTGCTAGACCAATTGAGTAAATGGTCTGCATTAAGCAACTTACAGATGGGTGTGCCTGAGCCAGTACTCCCATTTTTAAATTGGTTGCTTCTATTTAATCCAGGCGCTGCTTTCTCATTTTTGGCACAGGGCTCAGGTTGGCAACGTTGGTTCTTTACTGTACTCGGTCTTGGGGCAGCAATTTATATTGTTTACTTACTCTACAAAAACCAAAGTGAAAAGATGCTATGCATAGCTCTAAGCTTGATCCTCGGTGGGGCACTAGGCAATGTTTTAGATAGGATCATGTTCGGGGCGGTAGTCGATTTTATTGATGTGCATTACGCAAACTGGCATTGGCCTGCGTTTAATATTGCTGACAGCGCTATTTGTATTGGAGCCGCCCTCATTATTTGGGGTGAATTTCGTAAGTCGTTTGGCAAATCTGCCTAATCCCATTAAGCTGGCGCCATGCAATCACTTTTAAACAAAAAAATTGTTCTCGGTATCTCTGGTGGCATCGCTGCCTATAAGACGCCAGAGCTTGCACGTCAGTTAATGCAAGAAGGCGCCTCAGTACAAGTGGTAATGACTGAAGCTGCAGGACAATTTGTGACAGCAGTGACGATGCAAGCCCTTACAGGTAATCCGGTATATACCAGCCAATGGGATAACAGCATCTCCAACAATATGGCTCATATTGAATTGTCGAGAGCCGCAGATGTCATTCTGATTGCTCCTACTAGCGCCGATCTCATGGCTAAACTTTCTCTAGGCTTGGCTGATGATTTGCTCAGCACCCTCTGTCTTGCAAGAGATTGCCCGCTATTACTAGCTCCAGCCATGAATAAGCAAATGTGGGATCATGCTGCCACTCAACGCAGTGCGCAAAGATTGCTAGATGATGGCGTTAGCTTATTGGGTCCTGCCAGTGGATTTCAGGCATGTGGTGAAGTGGGTATGGGTAGAATGCTCGAGCCTGTAGAAATTACAGAGCAAGTGGTCGCCTTCTTTCAGAAAAAAACTTTACTGGGTAAAAAAGTATTCATTACTGCCGGCCCTACCTTTGAGGCAATTGATCCTGTTCGTGGAATCACAAATCACAGCTCTGGCAAGATGGGCTTTGCGATTGCTCGTGCTGCATTAGAGGCAGGTGCAGAGGTACATCTCATTGCAGGTCCCTGTGACCTAGAAACTCCGCTGGTAGCAACTGGAAAAATTACCCGCACCGATGTGATTAGCGCTCAAGAAATGCATGCAGCCGCTCTTCAATCAGCTGATAACGATATCTTCTTTGCTGTCGCCGCGGTAGCAGATTGGGGTATTGCCAAGCCTGCGAAAGAAAAGATGAAGCGTCAGGGTCAAAATCCACCTGCAATAGAGTTTATTGCCAATCCCGATATTCTTTTAGATATCGCAAAGACGGTTAAAACCAAGAACGGCAAGCCTTACCCTTATTGCGTTGGCTTTGCAGCAGAGTCTAACAATCTAGAAGCGCATGCAGATGAGAAACGGAAGCGAAAAGGTATTCCAATGATTGTTGGCAATCTCGGCCCTGCTACCTTTGGTAGCGACCTCAATGAACTCATTGTGATCGATGCTCAAGGAAGTAAAAAAATTGCTAAAGCTGAAAAGCTCCAATTAGCACGGCAACTTATTCATTTAGTTGCCAAGAAAATTTAAATCCCCGTTTTAGGAAATTTCATGCAATCTCTACAAGTCAAAATTCTCGATGAACGTATGCGTGATCAGCTTCCCAGCTATGGCACACCAGGCAGTGCTGGTCTAGATCTTCGGGCATGCATTGATGAAACGATCGAGATTGCCCCAGGCCAAACGGTGCTAGTCCCTACGGGATTGGCTATTTATGTAGAAGATCCACGTTATGCCGCCTTTATTCTGCCGCGCTCTGGTCTGGGTCATAAACATGGCATTGTCTTGGGCAATCTGGTTGGCCTGATTGATTCTGACTACCAAGGTCAACTCATGGTGAGCACCTGGAATCGCGGATCTGCGCCATTTAAATTAGAACCAATGGAGCGTTTAGCTCAATTGGTCGTCATGCCTGTACAACAAGTTGAACTCAAAGTAGTAGAGGAATTTACTGAAAGTAGTCGTGGCGCTGGTGGATTTGGAAGCACAGGCAGAAGCTAAGAAATGGATTGTAGATACTCAATAATAAAAAGCCACCCTAGGGTGGCTTTTCTGATAAGCATGTATTACTTATTTACGAATATGCGCTTTACGGGCAGCATCTTGTGACATACCAGCGCCAGGACCTTCGCGAGATTCCTTTTCTGCAGTGATTTCTTTACGACGCTCTTTACAAGAGCCTGCAATTTCTTGTAGCGCCTTACGAGCACGTGCAGCAGAAGCCTTGATACCTTTACCTTGAAACTTTTCATTTTCAGCTTTGTAGGTTTCAAAAGCATCTAGTAATTTATCGTGATGGGACATTTTTTCCTTTTTAATTCGTTATTAAAAGATTTAAATTTCTTCGGCTGAAGCAATATCAGTCTTGGGCGCCTTACGTGAAACAGCAGGCGCATCAAATTCTAATTTCACCTTACCTTCCTCATCAATATCGACCGAAACATGACCTCCTTGAGCCAATTTGCCAAATAAAAGCTCATCAGCAAGCGCTTTACGAACCGTATCTTGAATAATCCGCTGCATTGGGCGAGCACCCATGAGCGGATCAAACCCATGCTTAGCCAGATGAGCTCTCAAGGCTGGACTGAAAGCAGCATCGACTTTCTTCTCATGCAGTTGCTCTTCCAACTGCATTAAGAACTTATCCACCACGCGCATGATGATGGTCTCATCAAGTGCCTTGAATGAAACAATCGCATCTAAACGATTGCGGAACTCAGGCGTAAAGAATTTTTTAATGTCAGCCATCTCATCACCAGATTCACGTGCATTAGTAAATCCGATAGTAGATTTCTGCATTGCCTCTGCGCCAGCATTGGTGGTCATGATGATGATCACATTACGGAAGTCAGTCTTACGACCATTGTTATCCGTCAAAGTACCATGATCCATCACTTGCAAGAGAATGTTGAAAATATCCGGATGGGCTTTTTCAATTTCATCAAGCAAGAGAACGCAATGGGGCTTCTTGCTTACCGCCTCAGTAAGTAATCCACCCTGATCAAAGCCCACATAGCCTGGAGGGGCACCAATCAAACGACTGACAGCATGACGCTCCATATATTCGGACATATCAAAACGCAGCAGCTCAATTCCTAAAATGTAGGCCATCTGCTTAGCAACCTCAGTCTTACCAACACCCGTAGGTCCTGAGAATAAGAAAGAGCCAATAGGACGATCGATTTTACCCAGCCCAGCGCGCGTCATCTTAATCGCGCTAGCCAAGGCCTCAATCGCAGGATCCTGGCCAAACACCACGCTCTTAATGTCACGATCCAATGTTTGTAACTTACTACGATCATCTACGGTAACTGACTGGGGCGGTATGCGAGCAATTTTGGCAACAATCTCTTCGATCTCGGGACGACCAATGGTTTTCTTTTGCTTAGACTTAGGCAAGATACGTTGTGCAGCACCTGCTTCATCAATCACATCAATTGCCTTATCTGGCAAATGACGATCATTGATGTAGCGTGAAGAAAGTTCTGCAGCTGCAACTAAAGCAGCAGCAGCGTATTTCACGCTATGGTGTTCTTCAAAGCGTGACTTCAGGCCACGCAAGATTTGTACGGTCTGATCCACTGTTGGCTCAACGACATCAACCTTCTGGAAGCGACGCGACAATGCAGCATCTTTTTCAAAGATACCGCGGTATTCAGTGAAAGTAGTTGCCCCAATACATTTCAATTGACCATTCGATAGCGCAGGCTTTAATAAATTACTTGCGTCTAGGGTTCCACCAGATGCAGCACCAGCACCAATTAAGGTATGAATTTCATCAATGAACAAAACACCGTGCGCATGATCTTTTAATGACTTGAGCACGCTCTTTAAGCGCTGTTCAAAGTCGCCACGATATTTAGTACCGGCCAAGAGTGCGCCCATATCCAGTGAGTACACAGTAGCGTTAGCCAAAATGTCTGGAACGTCACCCTTCACAATGCGCCATGCCAAACCTTCGGCAATGGCCGTCTTACCAACACCAGCCTCACCTACTAAGAGTGGGTTGTTTTTACGACGACGGCACAGGACCTGAATCACGCGCTCAACTTCACTATCACGCCCAATCAGTGGATCAATCTTGCCCTGACGCGCCAAGGTATTGAGATTTTGAGTGTATTGATCCAAGGGACTTTCTTTTCCAGAAGAGGCTACCTCCTCAGTCTCTTGTGCTGCATCAGTAGGTTTGATGTGCTCAGCTTGATCCTTGCGTACACCATGACTAATAAAGTTAACAACGTCTAAACGCGTTACCCCCTGCTGTTGCAGGAAATACACCGCGTGAGAATCTTTCTCGCCAAAAATTGCAACCAGTACATTGGCACCAGTAACTTCTTTCTTACCATTGGAAGTGGATTGCACATGCATGATGGCACGCTGGATGACGCGCTGAAAGCCAAGAGTTGGCTGTGTATCTACTTCATCAGTACCAGGCACCACAGGCGTGTTGTCATTGATGAAATTCTTAAGTTGTGCGCGCAGCTCTGCAATGTTAACAGCGCAAGCTTTCAAGACTTCAACAGCAGTAGCGTTATCAAGTAACGCGGCCAATAAATGTTCTACTGTGATAAATTCGTGACGAGAAGCTCTTGCGTCAACGAACGCCATGTGCAAACTGACTTCTAGTTCCTGGGCAATCATGCTTCCTCCATAGTGCACTGTAGTGGGTGGCCCGCTTCACGGGATAATTCAACAACTTGATGCACCTTCGTGGCAGCGACATCGCGGGTAAATACTCCACAAATGCCTTTGCCAACTAAATGAACCTGCAACATGATGCGAGTTGCAGTTTCATGATCCTTATTAAAATACTCTTGAATCACCATCACCACAAACTCCATTGGGGTGTAATCATCATTTAATAACAATACTTTAAACATCGAGGGTGCTTTAACTTTTTCTGCTTGCTTTTCGAGCAGAATCGTATCCTCGAGGTAGGGATTGGCTGGATTACCAGTAGCGGGATTTTTTGGTGCGGTACTCATGAGAAACATTCTAAACACAGATAACAAAACTTTATTTTTAGGACCTTGTTGCGAAAACCCCGCAAAAATCCCCTATTTAAACCATATTGGGGCATTTTTTGAGAAAAAAAGGGGTAATTACTAGGGTATGGGCACATATAACTCCTTGACACCCCTACAAAAAGGGCAAACAATCGGGGGGTAGGCCTTTATTGAGGTTCTATTTAGGCGTGTTGTGGAGCGAGACTGATTAAAAAGTATTTACCCTCATCACGGTTGTTTTAAGTTTATGTAATGGAGTTCGCATGGCGACCGGAATTGTTAAGTGGTTCAATGATGCAAAAGGTTTTGGCTTTATCAAACCTGATGATGGTGAAGAAGAGTTGTTCGCGCATTTCAGCGCAATTACTATGCCTGGGTTCAAAACCCTTAAGGAAAACCAAAAGGTAACGTTTGACATTACCCAAGGCCCTAAAGGCAAGCAAGCTACCAATATCCAAGCGGCTTAATCGTCCTTAGATCATTATTAAAAACCCAGGACTTGTTCCTGGGTTTTTTTTCGTCTATAGATTGCTTCACTTAAAATGCTCATCATGTTCATGCCCTCCAAAATTATTCGCAAGCTATTTATTGGCAGCCTCATTTTCAGTGCCGGCCTTGCCTTAGCTCAAGTCAATGCTGGTCTACCTACTATTGAATTAAAAACAGGCATCTACCGAATTCAAGCGGAACTTGCAGATACGCCCAAAGCCAGAGAAGTAGGATTAATGAATCGCACTAGCATGCCCACTAACACTGGAATGCTATTTGTATTCGAGGAAAAAGCAGGCCATTGTTTTTGGATGAACAACACCAAGATTCCGTTATCTATAGCATTCATTGCAGACGATGGCAGGATTGTGAATATTGAAGAGATGCAAGCTGAGACTTTAAATAGCCACTGCCCTAAGGCTACGATACGTTATGCACTAGAGATGAATAAGCAATGGTTCTCGGAGAGGGTCATCGTCCCTGGTACCGTTATCACTGGATTACCGAGAAAATAATTAGTTAAATACTCCAATAAAGCCATCCCTTTGAAACGCCAAGAGACCCCCAAGCCAAATTCCGATAAATATCTATTGCGGATTATTGGTGATGAGATAAAAGCACTTAAAGAGCTTTTCTCTGAACAAAAGCTTTTGGTATTGACACTTCTTGCTGGTCTCTTAGCCTTAATTTATTTATTAGGTCATACCTCCACCAAAGAGATTGTCTTGGCAGCCGATCAAAAAGGGACCAGCTGGTATTTGATAGCAGAAAAATCCAGAAAATATGTTGAAAACACAGGCTTCAAATACGACATACGCACTTCTGATGGGACATTACAAAATGCAGAGCTTCTCAAAAACCCATCTAGCGAAGTCAATGTTGCCTTTTTAATCCCGGGAGCTCTTGATCCCGAGACTAACAAATCTTTTTACTCCCTGGGCAGCATTGATTACGAACCCATTTGGATTTTTTATCGAAAAGAGATCGGCGCGGTATCTGGACTTACTGATCTAGCAAAACATAAGGTGGGTGTTGGACCCATCCAGAGCGGTAGATTTGTTTTAACTGAAAAGCTGTTTGCCTTAAACCAGATCGAAATTAGAAATAATAAAAACTTTATTTCTAATCGCCTAGGAGAGCAATTAGGGCAACTTCAAGCAGGCAAGTTAGATGCGTTAATTTTTATTGGTCAGGCCTATGATGCCAATGTCAGATTATTAGCCAAGAATCCAGATTTAAAGCTTTACGATTTTAGCGAGGCAGATGCTTACACCAAAAACCTATCTTTTCTTCAGAAAGTCACTGTACCCGCCAGTTCGTTTGATGTTGCGGAACGTATCCCGCAAAAGGCAGCCACCCTTATCGCCATTACAACCACTTTAGCCGTTAGAAGGGATACCCACCCCACCGTGCAATTAGCTATTCTCCTGGCAGCAAGAGATGCCGAACGCAGTACTGAGAGTTTATTTTTCTCCAAAAGAAATGAGTTCCCAGTGTATATGGACCCACTCATTGAGCTAAGCCCAATAGCTCAGCGCTTTTATGATTATGGTCCTCCTGTACTACTCAATTATTTCCCGTTTTGGGCGGCAACCTTAGTTGACCGGTTTTCCTTGTATTTATTTACCCTATTAGCCATCCTGTATCCGCTGACTAAGCTGAATATTCACCTCAGAAATATTCGCTATCAAATTAAATCTAGCCGTAACTATGCGGAGTTAATTACCCTAAACCGAAGTTTAAACAGTCCCGATCTCACTTTGGAGGGCCTAAAAGCTCTGAAACAAGAACTCAATGCCATTCAAGTACGAGCATCTACAAGCCACATTCCAGTGGGCGGCGAATATGATTACTTTTCTTTCACAGGTGCAGTTCATAATCTTCAAAATGATGTTGATAAACGAATAGCCGAACTTGGGTTAGAGAGTCAATAAAAAACGCAGACCTCGGTCTGCGTTCTTTTTTGTGCGTTTGCTGACTTATTCAAAGTGGCAAACATAGTGCACCGGCTGCTCAGCGCGGATGATGAAATAACCACCCTTTTCCACTTCCCAGCTTTGGCCTGCTTTGAACTCTTGCTCTGGCGCGCCATTGATGCTCACGAAAGCATTACCGTCTATTACTTCCATCACTTCTTTAGTACTTAAGTCAAAGCGCAAGGTACTAGGTAACACCACCCCAACTGACTTGCGAACACCATTTGGTAAGGTCACGGTATGAGATACACATTTACCATCAAAAAATACATTGGCTTTTTTGCCTACTGAAACTTGATCAAATTGCATCTTGGTTCTTTCTAAACTAGTTGGGTCTGATTACTTCTTTGCACGTTTACGCTTTGCAATTTCAGCAATTCGCATACGCAAAGCATTGAGCTTAATAAAGCCACCAGCATCAGCTTGGTTATATGCGCCACCATCATCATCAAACGTTGCAATATTTTGATCGAACAAAGTATTTGCTGAATCACGTGAAATAACAGATACAGAGCCTTTGTAAAGCTTTAAACGCACTACGCCATTAACCATCTGCTGCGTGTGGTCGATCAAGGTTTGTAAGGCAAGTCGTTCTGGCGACCACCACAGGCCGTTGTAGATTAAGCTAGCGTAACGCGGCATCAAGTCATCCTTCAGGTGAGCCACTTCACGATCTAGGGTAATGCTCTCAATGCCACGGTGGGCCTTTAGAAGGATTGTGCCGCCGGGGGTTTCATAGCAACCACGGCTCTTCATGCCAACAAAACGGTTTTCAACTAAATCAAGGCGACCGATGCCGTGCTTGCCACCAACACGATTTAATTCTGCCAATAACTCATGCGGTTTATATGCTTTGCCATTGATGGCTACTGGATCGCCAGCTTTAAATTCAATTTCAATAATCTCTGGGGCATCAGGAGCCTTCTCAGGAGAAACTGTCCAACGCCACATAGCCTCTTCAGCCTCAGCATTGGGATTTTCTAAATGACGGCCTTCATAACTAATATGCAAGAGGTTGGCATCCATGGAATAAGGGGAGCCACCTTGCTTATGCTTCATTTCTACTGGAATGCCATGCTTTTCTGCATAAGCCATCAGCTTTTCACGAGACAGAAGATCCCACTCGCGCCATGGGGCAATGACTTTAATCCCTGGCTCAAGAGCGTAGTAGCCCAGCTCAAAACGTACTTGGTCATTACCTTTACCAGTAGCCCCATGCGAAACCGCATCAGCACCAGTTAAACGCGCAATCTCAATTTGGCGCTTGGCAATTAATGGGCGGGCAATCGAAGTACCCAATAAGTATTCACCTTCGTAGATCGTATTTGCGCGGAACATTGGGAAGACAAAGTCGCGTACAAACTCTTCACGCAAGTCATCAATAAAAATATTCTCTGGCTTGATACCAAACTGCAAAGCCTTGGCACGTGCTGGCTCCAGCTCTTCGCCCTGACCAAGATCAGCAGTAAAGGTGACGATTTCACAGCCATAGGTATCTTGAAGCCACTTCAAGATCACGCTAGTGTCAAGGCCGCCGGAATAGGCTAGTACTGCTTTTTTAATATCAGACATGATTTTTATTCAATCAAAAATTAACTAATAACAAACTAAGGCTAATGACTCAATCTAAACGGCCACAGAGTAAATACTCCATCAATGCTTTTTGAACATGCAAGCGATTTTCGGCCTCTTCCCACACAATGCTTTGGGGACCATCAATCACACCAGCAGATACTTCTTCACCGCGATGGGCTGGTAAGCAATGCATAAACAAAGCATCTGGTTTTGCTAAAGACATCAACTCCTCATCAATCATCCAGTCCTTAAAAGCATTCATACGCAAGGTATTTTCATCCTCATAGCCCATGCTGGTCCAAACATCGGTGCTGACTAGGTCAGCGCCTTTGCATGCATCTTTAGGATCAGCGCAAACTGTTAAATGCTTTTCTGCAGCTTTGCTTAAGCGCGAAGTGTCTAACTGATATCCTTTTGGCGCGGAGAAACGAAACTGAAAATCTAAACATTCAGCAGCCTGAATCCAGGTGTAAGCCATATTGTTGGCATCACCCACCCAAGCGACCGTCTTACCCTGAATTGGGCCACGAGCCTCTACAAAAGTAAAAATATCCGCTAATACTTGGCAAGGATGAAATTCATTCGTAAGGCCGTTAATGACAGGAACTCTGGAATTAGAAGCAAAGCGCTCAATGACGTCCTGACCAAAGGTCCGAATCATGATGATGTCGGTCATCCTTGAAATGACCTGTGCAGCATCCTCTACGGGCTCGCCACGGCCCAACTGGGTATCGCGAGTGTTTAGGTATACGGCATGACCACCAAGCTGGTGAATGCCTGCTTCAAAGG
>Ga0194047_10001035_pt1 | contig 17594 bp, 19 predicted proteins | sample JunL225m_MetaG_2_FD_160070 | JGI IMG/M metagenome (GOLD analysis project Ga0194047, IMG submission 160070) | Anoxic zone freshwater microbial communities from boreal shield lake in IISD Experimental Lakes Area, Ontario, Canada - Jun2016-L221-5m | ecosystem: Environmental > Aquatic > Freshwater... | reverse complement strand
CCTACGACCCCTTGTCCCCCAGACAAGTGCGCTACCAAGCTGCGCTACGCCCCGACATTGATCTTCATAAACTACTTATTCCTGTAGAGTAAGCATTATACTACAGAAACGACGGGATTGCGCTTTTCTATTTTAGTAAATCTGATATATCTTCAAGATCAGCAACCATTTGGCATATCAATTGCTGACAATGACTTATACCTTCTTTAGATTCACTCGCCATGTGGGCTCTAGCACCACCAATAGTATACCCTTGCTCATACAACAAATCCCTTATCTGTCGAATTAATAACACCTCATGGCGTTGATAATAACGACGATTACCACGTCTTTTTGAAGGACTCAGCTCAGTAAATTCTTGTTCCCAATATCGCAACACATGTGGCTTAACCCCACATAAGTCACTCACTTCACCTATGGTAAAGTAGCGCTTATCTGGTATTACTGGCTGTTCATTATTATTGCTCTGCTCCAACATACGCTTCTACCCGAGCCTTAAGTTTTTGTCCGGATCTAAATGTTACCACACGCCTTGCCGTAATGGGAATCTCTTCTCCAGTTTTTGGATTCCGTCCAGGACGACTTGTTTTGTCCCGTAGTTCGAATTTACCAAACCCAGATAGTTTTACCTGCTTTCCCTGTTCTAACGAAGCTTTAATTTCTTCAAAAAAAACTTCTACCAATTCTTTTGCTTCTCTTTTGTTTAAGCCCAATTCTTCAAACAATTTCTCAGCAAAATCCGCTTTTGTTAATGCCATAAATCAATCCCTCAGTTTTGCATTCTTTTCTTTGGCCAATAAAGTTAACAGTCTGTTAACGATAGCGTCAATTTCAGTTTCTGTTAGTGTTTGTGTCTCATCTTGCATGAATAAACTTAAGGCTATACTTTTATAACCTTCGCCAATACCTTTACCACGATAGAGGTCGAAAATAATAACGTCTTGTAATTTAGGTTCCGAACTACTCTGAATGCAATTAATTATCTCACTTGCGGAAATTTCTTCATGTACGATCAAGGCCAAATCCCGACGTACTGATGGATATTTAGAAAGTGATTTAAAAACGGGAATGCGCTTATTAAGTAATAAGTTTTGATCTACCTCAAAAAGAAATACTTGGCTATCAAAACCTAATTGCCTTTCTAAATGCGGATGCAACATACCCAACCAGCCAATTTTATTTCCGTCTTCCGATAAGATCTCAGCAGTTTGACCGGGGTGTAAAGTCGAATGTGAGTTCGCTACATACTTTACCGTGCAACCTGTTAATCCGAAGATCGCTTCCAAGTCAGACTTAATATCAAAGAAATCAACTTTACGTGCTTTTGCACCCCATTGTTCTGTATAGATATCACCTATAGCCAAACCCGCAAGCATTTTTTGTTGATGCGTTACTTCGTCAATTTTTAAAAAACGAAGTCCAGTTTCAAATAACCTGACTCGATGATGCTGACGATTAGTATTGTGAAGCGCTGCTTTCAGTAAACCACACCAAAGCGTTGTTCTCATTATAGACAATTCAGAAGAAATCGGATTCTTTAAGCGAATAGCCTCAATACCTGGCGCCACCGCCTGTTGAATATCCTCATCAACAAAACTATAGGTAACAGCTTCTTGATAACCACGATCAACCAATAGGTCTTTAACGCGATCTATTTCCAGCAGACCTTCTGATACAGAACTCAACTCTGAGCGCATCAAAAGACTACTGCTAGGAAGATTATTATAACCATACACGCGGGCTATTTCTTCAATCAAGTCAGCCTCTATGGCGATATCAAAACGAAAACCCGGAGGTGTAATTTTCCAACCATCATCTTGAGTTTCGACAACCATACCCAAGCGTTGAAAAATATCTAACACCTGTTCATTGGTTAAGGTAATTCCAAGCGTTTTTTCGATACGTATTGGTCTTAAAAAAACCGGATTACGTTTTGGCAATTCATCAGCTGTCGTGACTTCTGTCACGGGACCAGCAACACCTCCCGCAATATCAACAATCAACTGAGTTGCACGCTCAATAGCACGAACTTGTAGAGTTGCATCTACACCACGCTCAAAACGATGCGAAGAATCAGTATGTAAGCCAAATCGTCGCGCTTTACCCGCAATCGCTTGAGGAGCAAAAAACGCACACTCTAAAAATATAGCTTGAGTATCATCAGAAACAGCTGAAAAACTACCTCCCATCACACCAGCGAGAGCGAGAGGTTGGTGTTCATCTGCAATTACCAAGGCTTCATTATCTAATTTAATCACTTCATTATTTAACAAACTTAAAGACTCGTCTGTCTTGGCATAACGAACAGTGATGTTACCTGATAGCTTATCAGCATCAAAAGCATGTAACGGCTGACCTAATTCCAATAAAACATAATTGGTAACGTCAACCAAAGGACCTAAACTTCTTAAGCCCGAACGACGTAGGCGCTCTTGCATCCATAACGGCGTTTCTGCAATAGCATTAACACCTTTAATTAAACGCCCCAAATAACGTGGACATGCCTCAGTTGCCTCGACAGATACTTTTAAGGTTTCAGCGTGTCCAATCGCAGTCGGCTGCACGGATGTAGTTGACCAATCCAATCCATTCAATAATGCAACTTCACGCGCCAAACCTTCTACGCTTAAACAGTCCGCTCTATTAGGTGTTAAATCAACTTCAATAATCGAATCATTCAGTGATAAATAATCACGAATATCAACACCCACCGGAGCATCATCAGCCAATTCCATCAAACCATGAGCATCGGCGGCTAAACCCAGTTCCTTTTCAGAGCACAACATACCAAAGGATTCTTGACCACGTAATTTAGATTTTTTTATTTTAAAATCACCTGGCAAAACAGCACCACAAAGTGCCGCAGGAATCTTTAATCCCACGCGTACGTTGCTTGCACCACAGACGATTTGTAAAGGCTCTGCTACTCCAACATTAACCTGACAAACACGCAGGCGATCTGCATCCGGATGTTGCTGCATTGCCAATACTTCGCCAACCACAACACCACTAAATTGTGCCGCAGCAGACTCAACAGAACCCACTTCCAAACCTGCCATCGTTAATTGCTCAACCAGTTTTTCTGTGCTGATGTCTGGGTTTACATACGACCTTAACCAGGCCTCACTAATTTGCATGATTCAAGTATTCCTGTGTTACGACAACTTAGTTAAATTGCTCTAAAAATTTAAGATCATTTTCGAAAAACAATCTTAAATCATTAATTCCATAGCGCAGCATAGCAAGACGCTCTACGCCCATACCAAACGCAAAACCACTGTATTGCTCACTATCGATATTAACTGCTTTAAAAACCTCGGGATGAATCATTCCGCAACCCATCACCTCTAACCATCCAGTTTGGCTACAAACCCGACAGCCGTGGCCATCACACATCACGCACTCGATATCAACTTCAGCAGAGGGTTCAGTAAAAGGAAAGTAAGAGGGTCTAAAGCGTACTTGTATATCTTTCTCGAAAAATGCGCGCAAGAATTCATAAACCACACCTTTTAAGTCAGCAAAGCTTACATCCGTATCGACTAAAAAGCCTTCGACCTGATGAAACATTGGGGTATGGGTAATATCTGAATCACAACGATAAACACGGCCCGGAGCAATCACTTTTAAAGGTGGCTTTTCGGATTCCATAACTCTGATTTGAACCGGTGAAGTATGCGTTCTTAAAACCGTATGTGCACCAAAGTAAAAGGTATCATGCATCGCTCGCGCTGGATGATGCGCAGGGATATTAAGTGCTTCGAAATTGTGATAATCATCTTCAATTTCAGGACCTTCAACGACTTTGAAACCGACACTCGCAAAGATCTTGGAAATTCGTCGCAGTGTGGTTGTCACTGGGTGTAATCGACCCACTACCTGACCACGGCCTGACAAAGTAACATCGATACTTTCAGAAGCTAATCTTGATGCAAGAGCAGCAGCCTCCAAGTTATCTTTGCTAATTTCTAGCTGATGCTGAAACTGGTCTTTAGCTTGATTAATGATTTGGCCAACTGATCGCCGTTGCTCGGGATCTAAGTTACCTAGTTCTTTCATCTGTAAGGTAAATAATCCTTTTTTACCCAGATAATGAACACGCACCTTATCTAGTTCAATAAGGTCTTTAACTGCTGCAAGCTCTTGTAATGCCTGCGCGAGAATCTCTTCAAGGATAGCCGACACTGCACTGCTCGCTTATGTTAGGGATGGGTGAATTTGAAAACTGACTACAGGAAACCCTGAACAACCCATCTCCGAAGAGATGGGTTGAGGTATTACTTAAGAAACAGGACTTTGATTGGCTTTAGCTATTTCAGCAATTTTTCCAAACGATTCAATGTCTCTAACAGCGATATCAGCCAAGACCTTACGATCGATTTTGACATTCGCTTTAGTTAAGCCATTAATCAAACGACTGTATGAAATTCCATACAAACGAGCAGCCGCATTAATACGAACAATCCACAAAGCACGGAATTGACGTTTTTTCTGCTTACGGTCGCGGTAAGCATATTGACCTGCTTTAATAACTGCTTGTTTAGCAACGCGATAAACTCGACTACGGGCACCGTAGTAGCCTTTCGCTTGCTTTAAAACTTTTTTATGTCTTGCTCTGGCTGTTACACCACGTTTAACTCTAGGCATTCTTAATCTCCTATCAACTGTATGGCATCATACGTATAGCCATACGTACATCTGATGGATGAATAGTTGCGGGTGAGCGTAACTGTCTTTTTCTCTTAGTAGACTTCTTGGTCAAAATATGACGGCGATGTGATTGTCCACATTTAAAACCGCCGTTGCCAGTGCGTCTAAAACGCTTGGCAGCACCACGGTTAGTTTTTATCTTTGGCATTTGTTTGCTCCAATAATATAAAATAAAAATCCCTGAGATATAACCCAACAAGGCAAAATGCATGGCCCTAAAGAATTACAAGCATCACAATCAGTAATGCTCTAAACAGCAAATCCTCTGCTGTTAACTATGAAAACATATTAATATGTCCTCACAGAATTGCATCCCACAATAAAGTAGTGATGTAATCAGTTATTAGATTATTTTTTCTTCTTAGGTGACATAACCATTATCATTTGACGACCTTCCATTTTTGGAAACTGTTCAACAATGGCTATTTCTTCCAAGTCTTTTTCGATACGTTTTAACAAATCCATGCCGATTTCGCGATGAGCCATTTCACGCCCACGATAACGAACGGTGACTTTGGTTTTATCACCTTCATTAAGGAACTTAGTTAAACTACGGAGCTTAACCTGATAATCACCCTCGTCAGTGCCAGGTCTAAATTTAATTTCTTTGACCTGAATTTGCTTTTGTTTCTTTTTGGCAACCTGAAGCTTTTTATTAAGCTCAAACTGGTATTTGCCGTAGTTCATTATCTTACAAACCGGGGGATCCGCGTTTGGTGATATTTCTACTAAATCCAAGTCTGCCGCATATGCAATCTGTTTGGCTTCATCCAATGAGATAATACCTAATGCTTCACCCTCTGCCCCTGTAACCCTCACCCGTCTAGCGGTGATAAAATCATTCAGGCGCGTTTCATCTTTTTTAGCAGCGATACCCTAATCCTCCAATAAATACTATAATTTTCGATCCGCAATCTCTTGCTTAATACGCTCGGCAAAATCACCGATTGAAAGACTACCTAGATCTTCACCTTTTTGTGTACGCACTGTAATATTTTGTTGTTCTAATTCTTTATCACCAACAATTACCAAATACGGTATTCGTTGCATTGAGTGCTCGCGAATTTTAAACCCGATCTTCTCATTTCTCAAGTCAATTTTTACCCTAAAACCTTGTTGCTCTAGTGTCTTCATGATTTGAGAGGCATAATCAGCATGACGATCAGCTATATCAAGCACCATGATTTGCACAGGCGCCAACCAAACAGGGAAGGTACCAGCATATTGCTCAATCAGAATTCCAATGAATCTTTCCAAGGAACCTAATATGGCACGATGCAACATAACTGGAACTTGCTTTGAGCCATCTTCAGCAATATAGGTTGCACCGAGTCGACCTGGCATAGAAAAATCAACCTGGATTGTGCCACATTGCCAGACACGTCCGATACAATCTTTCAATGAGAATTCAATTTTAGGACCATAAAAAGCACCTTCACCTGGCTGCAGATCCCACTTTAAACCCTTATTATCTAATGCCAAAGCCAATGCTGTTTCTGCTTTATCCCAGACCGCATCATCACCCACACGGTTTTCAGGGCGAGTCGATAACTTCATAATAACTTCTTCGAAACCGAATTCACTGTATATTGAAAACAACATATCAATAAACGTCGATACTTCGTCTTGAATCTGCCCTTCTGTACAGAAGATGTGGGCATCATCCTGAACAAAGTTTCTAACCCGCATCAAGCCGTGTAACGTGCCTGATGGCTCATTCCGGTGACATGAACCAAACTCTGCAATACGGATAGGCAGATCACGATAACTCTTAATGCCCTGGTTATAAATCTGAACGTGACAAGGGCAGTTCATGGGCTTGATAGCATAATCACGACTTTCTGAATGCGTCGTAAAAATCATCGCACCAAATTTATCCCAGTGCCCAGACTTTTCCCAAAGTGATCTATCTACAAGCTGAGGAGTCTTGACCTCACCATAACCATTTACCCGTAACTTTTCACGAATATATTGTTCTATTTGTTGATAAATGACCCAACCTTTTTCATGCCAGAACACCATCCCGGGCGCTTCTTCCTGGATATGAAAATAATCAAAGGTTTTTGCCAATTTACGGTGATCACGCTTTTCTGCCTCTTCCAAACGATGCAAATAAGCCTGCAATTCCTTTTTATCACCCCATGCTGTTCCGTAGATACGCTGTAACATTTCATTGTCAGAATTACCTCGCCAATAAGCGCCGGCAATCTTCATTAATTTAAAGCTACCTAACTTTCCAGTGCTTGGGACATGAGGCCCACGGCAAAGATCTGTAAAGCCACCTTGCTCATAAAGCGATAAATCCTGGTCTGCTGGAATTGACTCAATCAATTCAGCTTTATAACGCTCACCTAAACCTTTGAAGAAATCTACTGCCGCATCACGACTTAAGACAGAACGAGTAATGACGTGATCTTCAGAAACCAACTGCTGCATTTTGGCTTCAATTGATTTAAGGTCATCGGGAGTAAATGGTCTTTCATATGAAAAGTCGTAGTAGAAACCGTTTTCTATAACCGGACCAATGGTTACTTGAGCTTCAGGAAATAATTGCTTTACTGCTTGCGCTAACAAATGCGCAGTAGAATGGCGGATAACATCAACGCCATCATTATCTTTTATAGTAATTATTTGCAATGAAATATCTTGATCAATCAATGTACTGGCATCAACCAAAACATCGTTCAGACGTCCTGCTAAGGTAGCTTTAGCCAATCCTGTGCCTATGGATCGGGCAACATCCATTACTGTTACAGCATGGTCAAACTCACGACTAGAGCCATCAGGAAGAGTAATTACTGGCATTTTAATATGTTTTTAGTTGCTACAATAAAAAAAGCACCGCTTAAGCAGTGCTTTAATGTCTGGTAGGCACGATTGGACTCGAACCAACGACCCCCACCATGTCAAGGTGGTGCTCTAACCAACTGAGCTACGCGCCTGAAGTTTAAGATAACTTCAATAGCCGATTATTATACCAATAGATTCAAGTTAAGCAACCCTTAAATTATTTAACGCTACATACAGATTCAAAAGGAAGAATCTGAAACAGCTAAGCCAATAACTTACTATCTTTTTCTAGGCACATGACCCTTGCCAGGCTCTAACTTTGCTTTTACAGCAACCGGCTCATTACGCTCCAAACCCGCAAACTCAAATAACAAATCCAATTCTTTTTCCGTTAGTTCATAAAAAGTGCCAGTCTTTAAGCGCTCTGGCAACACCACCGGCCCATAACGAACCCGCATGAGTCGACTAACTACCACTTCTTGAGATTCCCATAAGCGCCTCACCAAACGATTACGCCCTTCACTAACAATAACGTTATACCATTTGTTAGCACCCTCACCACCAAAGAAATGAATCTCGTCAAATTTTGCTTTACCATCCTCTAGCTCGACACCTTCCTTTAATTTTTCTAAAGTTGCTTCAGAAACCTCGCCTAATATTCGCACTGCATATTCGCGCTCAACTTGAGTAGACGGATGCATTAACTTATTCGCTAACTCACCATTATTAGTGACTAATAATAGCCCCGAAGTATTTATATCCAAACGACCGACTGAAATCCAACGAGCCGTTATCAAAGAAGGCAACTGGGTAAAGACAACAGGTCGACCCTCAGGATCGCGACGCGTAACGACCTCTCCTGTAGGCTTATGATAAAGCAATACCCTGGTTGGCTGGATTGCAAACTTTTCCCAATGAATCACCCGGTCATTAAGCTGTAAAAAATCACCCACTTTTAGACGATCCCCCAACTTAACCAACTCTCCATTTAATTTAAATCGCCCCTCATCGATCCAGCGCTCAATTTCTCTTCTAGAACCAACACCACCCCGCGATAACACTTTTTGAATACGTTCTCCTTGACCATCCACCTGAGGGCTATTAGCTTTTTTAACAGGCTTAGCAGGGCTTGAATGCTTTGGAGCAACCGATGATTGCTTATAATCGGCGTCTTTAGTCGTAATTCTTTCCTGATTTTTGCGCTGCTGTTTCGGTGACTTATTGACTCTAGCCGATGAATTACTTGGCGGCTTTGATGATCCACTGCTTGATTTATTACTTTTCACTCATTACCTACGTCGGTTGTTGCTTGTTTTCTACCAACTCTTCGAGGTGTTTAATATCCCCTAACGCAGGTAGTTCACTTAAAGATGTTACATTAAAATAATCCAGAAACTGCTTGGTTGTGCCATACAAACCTGGCCTACCAGGCGCTTCTTTGTGCCCTACTACTCTAATCCATTCACGCTCAAGCAAGGTCTGAATAATACTTGAACTGACACTAACCCCTCTTATATCTTCAATATCTGCACGAGTTACGGGTTGTCTATAAGTAATAATCGCCAATGTTTCCAATAATGCACGTGAATATTTAGGCGGTTTTTCTTCAAACAAGCGAGATACCCATCGAGATAAGTCTGTTTTAATTTGAAATCGATAACCACTCGCGACTTGCTTTAATTCAATCGGACGGCTTCTATATTCCTCAATAACTACCTCTATGGCCACCTGTATGTCTTGTAACGCTGGCTGCTCCAATTCAGGAAACACGTCCAATAACTGCTTAGCTGTCATAGGACGCTTAGCTACAAATAGAATGGCCTCAACGATACGTTTTATTTTTTCGTTAACTTCAATGGGTTCAGTCACTTGATCATTCGTCGTACTTAATATCGTCTCATGTATTTGCTTATTAATTTGTTTCCTAAACTTACCAAACCGACGCAATCTAATCGGTTTTCTAATCACTTCACCATCTATGCTAATTGTACTCGATAGCCCTAAAGATTCATTAGGGAATGCCGACGTTAGTACCGCATCAACAGCAATCGATTTTTTTCTAGGTTTAATAACCTTCTTGGGCGACGGCAAAACCTGCGTTTCTAACTCGAATTTCGGCGAAAGGTTCTGACTGGATAATTTCGATGAGTCCTTCTTTTCCAAGTTCGAGGATGGCCAAAAACGAGACAACGACTCCGTGTCTACCTTCTTTTCGGATAAATAATTGCGAGAAAAGGAGACTATTTTCTCCTTTAAGGACTGCCATAATGGTTGCCATTCTTTCACGGACGGATAAAGCTTCTTTGGTAATTTGGTGGTGACTGAGTTGATCAACGCGCTTTAAAACATCCTGAAACGCCAGCAACATATCTTTTAAATGTATATCGGGTAATTGTCGCTCAATACTCAAAGCAGATACATCGACATCTACTGTAAATATATCACGCTCAATTCTTGGTAATAAATCAATCTCCTCAGCAGCCGCCTTAATACATTCATATTCTTGAAGCCTACGAATTAAGGTGGCACGAGGATCTTCTTCGTCCTCTTCTTGCTCTGACTGCCTTGGCAACAACATTCTGGATTTAATCTCGGCTAACAATGCCGCCATGACCAAGTATTCTGCCGCTAACTCAAGATTCAATACCCCCATTATTTGAATATAACTAATATATTGATGGGTAATTTGAGCGATAGGTATATTAACAATATCCAGATTCTGACGCTTGATCAAATAGAGCAATAAATCCAGAGGACCTTCAAATAAATCCAGAAATACCTCTAAAGCATCAGGAGGAATATAAAGGTCTTCAGGCAATTGATTAAAGGGTGCTCCATTAACCATTGCAAATGAAGTCGCTATCTCCTCTTCCAAAACAGCAACCACTTTATCAGTCATTTTATAATAAACTTCAAGCTAACCCAGCTCTCATTACAACCCAGCAATTGAAAAGAAAATTTTCTGCGCGACGAATAAGGGATACTCTAAAATGACATTTAAAAGTTTGAAATATAACAACGCCAATAAAATAATAAACCCAAAGCGCTCAAGCCGATTATATTGCCACGCCCAATAATTCGGCAATACACCCGTTAAAATACGGCTTCCATCAAGCGGCGGTATCGGTAACAAATTAATCATGGCCAATACCAAATTAATTGAAATACCTGCTACACCAGAATAAATAAGCGGATGCGAAATGGATTCAAATCCAGCACCAATAATAACACCTAAACGAGCAATTAATGCCCAGGCAACCGCCATCAATAAATTAGAGACGGGGCCTGCTAAAGCCACTACGGCCATATCTTTCAGTGGCCGCTTAAAGTTTCGAGGATCAACCGGCACAGGCTTTGCCCAGCCAAATATAAAACCTGTACCCGAAACAAGTAACAAACCGGGCAGAATAATGGTTCCAAATAAATCAATATGTTTAATTGGATTTAACGTTAATCGACCTAGCATATAGGCCGTATTATCACCGTATTTCCTGGCTACCCATCCATGAGCAACTTCATGCACGGTAATGGCAAAAACAACCGGCAACACCCAAATCACGATACGTTGGACTAACGTTAACTCATCCATTACTGTTTCTCAAAATTAATCTAGCATAGGAGCAAGACCTTTGCCCTGTCTGATGATTTCAGCACCATTACTTGACACCTCAATCATAGTTGTTTCTTCATATTCGATGATACCTGCATCAATCACTAAATCCAGTTCGTGCTCTAACCTGCTTCTAATCTCATAGGGATCTGTCATGGCTTCGCTCTCTCCCGGTAACACTAAGGTAGAACTAAATAATGCTTCCCCTAACTCCTGCAACAGTAACTGTGCGACTGGATGATCCGGTATCCTTATACCAATGGTTTTTTTCTTGGGATGCTGTAACTTTTTAGGAACCTCACGCGTTGCATCCAATACAAAAGTAAACGGACCGGGCGTTAATGCTTTAATCAATCGATACGCATCATTGCCTATTTTAGTAAAAGTAGATACCTGAGTAAGGTCTTTACAGACTAAAGTAAAGTTGTGCTTATCATCCAACTGCCTAATACGCCGTATCTTATCCAAAGCCTGTTTATCACCTAAGTGACAAGCCAACGCATAGGAAGAATCAGTCGGATAAACAATAACCCCCCCCTTTTGAATAATGTCTACCGCACGGTGAATTAATCTCAACTGAGGATTTTCTGGATGTATTTCAAAAAACTGAGACATCATTACTACTTGGAATTAAAATAAAATATAGTTACATTATAACTTACATCCTATTAAGCTTGCAGTATGAATCACTAAAACATCCCTCGACCATGATCGTTAGAATCGCATTGCTATTAGTGTTCACCGCCTTTGCTCTATTTTTTTCAGTTGATCTTTTACTTTGGCTAGCTATCCCCGGACTACCCAATTTACTGACCCAACTAGGCTTAGTCACACTCATGATTGCCTTTGGAATATTATTAAGCGCTGGATTATTTATCATCATCAAACTCACCTTAGCTACTTTTTTTAATTATGTTTCGACTAAAGAACGCTTGGAAAGACGGTTATTATTTATTAATGTAAAACAAGAGCAACTGAAGCAACTGTTCTATTTTAAGACCATTCAAGTCAATTATTTTAGTGAGCTTAAAAGAAAACGCTTATTACAGGCGAATAATAAACAACATCTGAAATCCTTATCAAAAGTCATTAATAAAGACTTACAATCGCTTAAAAAACACTTACCTAAATCTCAGTATCTTCAATTACACCAAGTCTATCGCCAGTCTCTAAAGCAACAGAATATTGAGGCCTTATTAAAATTGCAGACCGAAATAACGACACTTAATTAACCCATGACACGCTTAAAAAACTGGACATTTGCATTAGTAAAACTGTTTCATTCTATTAAGGATGAAAACCTGCAATGGCAAGAAAAAAATCAGGAGCAAGAAAACAAGCTAAAGCACAATCGTGTTTTAGCATCTAAAGCACTGGAAGCCGACTTAAAAAAGCGCAGTGTCCAGTTGGAACATGATATCAACTTACTAAGAACTAAAAATGAAACTGAACTCACCCTGTTCAAAACAAAGTGCCAGCAGGATATTAAAGATTACAAACAGTATCTAACCGCCCTGGACAAACTCAAACGCTCCATTCAAAGCAGCTATACACATCTGCCCGAAGCGGTTGCCTTTACAATCCATCATCATGCGAAACACTTGCTTAACCAAATGTGGGAAGCTAAAGACTTTGAACAAAAAATGCTCCATGAGATGCAACTGATTAATTTTATGACTACGGTACATGAAGAGGCCCGCCGGTACCTGGAAGGAACCAGCAACACCTCATTACCTGAAAAAACACTCCACCTTATTCAGAGAAAACAAATCAACTCTGAATAACTCAAGGTTATTTACACTTCGACGGCATTTTCTTCCATCGCATCCAATACACACAATGCCGTCATATTAATAATCCGCCTAACCGTTGCAGCAGCTGTCAAAATATGAACTGGTTTAGCGCAACCTAACATCACTGGCCCAATAGCTATACCATTACCTGCCGCCGTTTTTAACAGATTATAAGCAATATTAGCCGCATCAATATTGGGTAAAACCAGCAAATTAGCACTCGACTTCAGTGCTGATCCTGGCATAAGATTTTTTAGTTGATCATAATTTAGCGCCGTATCACCGTGCATTTCTCCTTCGACCTCTAAATGAGGCGCTTGCTTTTGAATAATAGCCAAAGCCGCCCGCATCTTTTGGGCAGACTGACTGTTACTACTACCAAAATTGGAATGTGATAACAAAGCCACACGTGGAATCATACCTAACTTCAGCATTTTTTCTGCCGCTAATTGCGTTATTTCAGCGAGCTGTTCAGCCGTTGGATTTTCATTGACATGCGTATCAACTAACACAATTTGGCGCTCTGGCAACATAAGAATATTCATGGCTGCATACACGTTAGCACCAGCACGCTTACCTAAGACATGATCTATATAATGCAAATGCTGAAGATTATCGCCAAAAGTACCGCAAATCATTCCGTCTGCATCACCTTTATGCACTAACATGGCGCCGATTAAAGTATGACGGCGACGCATTTCCAGCTTGGCATATTGTTCGGTCACGCCTTTACGCGCCGTCATTTTTAAATAGGTTTGACAGAAATCCTTATAGCGCTCATCAAATTCGGGATTAACAATCTTAAAATCAATATCAGGTCTGAGACGTAAACCAAACTTCTCAATACGGAACTGTAATACTGAAGGCCGCCCTATCAAAATCGGAAGTGCAATGTTTTCATCCACAATCACTTGCACTGCCCGCAATACTCGCTCTTCTTCCCCCTCAGCAAATACAATCCGTTTTTTATCCGCAGATACATTTTTTGCAACCCTAAAAATAGGCTTCATAAAAGTACCGCTGTGATACACAAATTGCTGGAGTCTATCGACATAAGCCTCCATATCTTTAATGGGCCGAACCGCAACACCTGACTCGTCAGCAGCTTTAGCAACCGCTGGGGCGATTTTGGTCATTAAGCGTGGATCAAAGGGCAGAGGAATTAAATAATCAGGCCCAAATGACATATTAGCCACGCCATAGGCACTTACCAAAATTTCAGATTGTTCGACACGTGCCAGTTCTGCAATGGCATGAACAGCGGCCACCTCCATTTTACGAGTAATGGTTGTAGCTCCACAATCCAGAGCCCCCCGAAAAATATAAGGAAAGCACAACACATTATTAACCTGATTAGGATAATCAGAACGTCCTGTTGCAATAATCGCATCATCACGGATAGCCTTAACATCCTCTGGTAAAATCTCAGGGGTTGGGTTAGCTAAAGCCAAAATCAAAGGCTTTGCAGCCATTCGCATAACCATGTCCTGCTTCAGAATATTACCCGCCGAAAGCCCCAGAAAAATATCGGCATCCTGAATCACTTCGCTTAACGTGCGTGCGTCAGTCTCTTGAGCAAAAGCCGCTTTATCTGAATCATTTAAACCGGCACGACCTTTATAAATAACGCCAGAATGATCTGTGACAAACATATTCTCACGAGGAAAACCCAGTTCGATCAGCAAATCTAAACAGGCTATAGCGGCAGCTCCTGCACCAGACACGACTAATTTACATTGCGTGATGTCTTTACCAATAATTTTTAAGCCATTTAAAATAGCCGCACCAACAATAATGGCCGTTCCGTGTTGATCATCATGAAAAACCGGTATCTTCATCCGGTCACGTAATTTCCTTTCGATATAAAAACATTCAGGTGCTTTTATGTCTTCGAGATTAATACCGCCGAAAGTAGGCTCCAAAGAAGCAATAATGTCGCAAAGCTTGTCAGGATCAAGCTCGTTAATTTCAATATCAAATACATCGATACCGGCAAATTTCTTAAATAAAACGCCCTTACCTTCCATAACCGGCTTTGCCGCCAAGGGGCCAATATTACCTAAGCCTAACACAGCGGTACCGTTCGAAATCACTGCAACCAGATTCCCTCTTGAGGTATATTTAAAAACATTGACAGGATCTATCACGATTTCTTCACAGGCAGCCGCAACACCCGGCGAATAAGCCAAAGCAAGGTCTCTCTGATTGGTTAAATGTTTAGTTGGCGTGACGCTAATCTTGCCCGGTGTAGGAAACTCGTGATATTCCAATGCAGCTTCACGTAATTGTCTACCTAATTCTTCTTTTTGATCTATAGGGGAATTCATGGATAGCCTTTTTTAATAGTGGATGATTTGTAAAAACAAATAGGTTTTTAAACGTTTACAATAAAACTAACGACCCTTAAGATAGCTCGCCAAACTATACCTTATAACGAATAGAGTCATTAAGGTTGGAAATAACATAAAATTTTGTTTTGCCTCCAAACTTAAGAACAAGCAAAGCATGATTACCCAAGGCTGAATGATGGCTTTATTAACCAAAGACTGCATAATAATCAAACTGTCCTTATCAATTTTATCCCTTGCGTTAATGACATACAAGGAAACCAGTGCTGTAAGTATCGAGAAATAAAGTGGATAAAAGAAAAACATCGGCGAATCCTCCTTAAAATAAGATTGCCAATCAGCAAACCAGACTAAAAGGACTGCGCTACTAAATAAGTCATACCAAATTAAATTTCTGGTTTTCTTGAATAGAGTTCCTACGAGACTGATGAGAGCAACTCCCAAGCAGATATCCGTCAACAGTGGCATTAACAAAATACTTTTAAAAGCATTATTTGTTTGCGCAAAGAAAGTGAGAGCAAGATTAAGCACTATAAAAAGAGGCATGATAGTCCGTTATGTAAAGGGTTAGAGTTAAGCATCTCAATGATTGTCATACAGATGCATGTGTTTTTAATTAAAGCCCATAAGATTCTTTGTACAAAGTTATTTAACCAGGCTCATCAATTGACCATAGTTATCAACCACATCGTATTTAACGTGTTCTGACATCCTATTAGCGAAGAATTTTTTGGCGCAAGCAATTTTACATTCCTCGATCTTTCTTAAATCCAGTGATGACAATGAACCTTTAGTTTCGGCTACAAAATAAACGCGCTTTACCACGCCGGCTTTAAATGAGATGGCCCAATCAGGATTGTAATCACCAACCGGTGTGGGAATTGAAAATCCATGAGGTAATTTCGCATAAACAACGACTTCAGCACTGGTATCCAGTTCCTTTACAAAAGCTTGTTCAATAGCTGAATCAGTCAACACATAATCATAGACGTGTTTGTTTAACTTATCCCCTATTTTTGTTAAATCAACTGGGCGCTTATCCTGGGTAAAAATATCTGTATCATAGGTTTCTGCTAAAGTGTCATAGCTTAAGTGCTCAACAATAATAGTCGCTTTTTGCTCGTTAATTAATCGGGATGATGTAGCAATAAAATCTTCGGGATTGGTTTTAAATTGATCAAATACAACCTTATTAATTCCCTGAAGAATCATTGCTACTGTTTTTCGGGTGAGTTTACACTGCTCAGCTAAATTACCAAGCAAATCATAGTTAACAAACGAATGAATAGAGGCTTTGTTTAGCTCTGTCGCGGTTTCTTTAATTTTAAAAGCCGCTCCTGCATTTACATCATCATAAGTGGCATCATCTACTTGATCACCCCGCTGAATAGTATATTGTAAAGGGCTGACCCGCAGCTCCTTGTCTAATTCAGCCACGCATTTCTTGACGAGCTCATCGGTTTCAAAATCGACTGCATAAACAGCTTTATGGTTAATACGCTTCCATAGCTCCTTAAACTCTTATTTATCAAAATTAGCATTGAGCTTATTAAACCGGGTGTTACGATCATTTTCTATGACTGGTAACTGTGCTTCACTAAACATACTATCAATCAACTGAAAGACTTGTTCAGTATGAATCTGCAGGTCAGGAAGCAATTCTGCTAGTGACCCTACCTGCTAATACCCTCGTTAAACAGCGCCTGTTCTTTCTCAAAATGCACCTTAATCGCTTCACGAATCTGGATACGGCGTAAGGCTTCTTCATTGATATCACCGGACACTTCACCCACCCTAAGCTCTACGCCATTGATAAAACTTAAGGTATTCGTTTTACAGTAATGTACTAATAAATTAGAAGGGGCAAACACAATCTCTGCCATGACTCTGCGTGAGATTTTAGGGTTGTCTTCTTGAAACCAAATTAGGCAGTGCGTATCCAGAATATAATTTTTACTCATCGCATGTAGTCTTTTAGGTCATCGAGAGGATCGTTGAAATCATCTGGAATTGACACTTTGCCTTTTAGACCGCCAGGTACACGTTTCTGAATACCCGTGTTTTTTCCAAACAATTTATGCCTTCAGATCACTATAGCACGAATATAAACAAATCCAGAAAAGCACTACCTTTGTTGGATAGTTTAGATTTTATTGAAACTACTTTGGTTTAAAAGTTACCGCACTTAAGCCGTGAGGAGATTAAAAAGTGCAAGACTTAGCTACGCCAGCAGTATTTTTTAAATCAGATAGGTCGGGTTTATTTTCAACGGGTATGATTTTATTCCGTGGATGGTTAGCTTTAAAGTTATAATTCAAGCTACTGATCACCTTAGGCCTACAC
>Ga0194047_10001034_pt1 | contig 17625 bp, 18 predicted proteins | sample JunL225m_MetaG_2_FD_160070 | JGI IMG/M metagenome (GOLD analysis project Ga0194047, IMG submission 160070) | Anoxic zone freshwater microbial communities from boreal shield lake in IISD Experimental Lakes Area, Ontario, Canada - Jun2016-L221-5m | ecosystem: Environmental > Aquatic > Freshwater... | reverse complement strand
TGGCTCCACCTCCAGAGAACTGTTCAAGCGCTCAACCGGAAGCGGCAGGCGTGGGCGCACGTGGTGTTCAATCGGCGCAAGGTGCGTTGTCCTGAGTTGTTGCCAGATGCTGGCTGCCACATCCCCACTGACAATGCCGTTGTGCATCATCGGGATGCTCGCGCAGCCAATCATGGTGTCCAGTTTGTTGCGCACCATGAACTCCGCCAAAGCGCCCCACAGCGTCATGATGACGCCGCCATGCCGGTAGTCCGGATGCACGCAGCTACGACCAAGCTCCACCATGCGTTCACGCAGGCTGCGCAGGCGCGTGAGGTCAAACTCCGTATCGCTGTAAGTGCTGCCAACGCGCCGTGCCTGCGCCGGCGTCAGAAGCCGGTAGGTACCGACCACTTCCCTGGTGACCTGATCGCGCACCAGCAAATGTTCGCAATAGTTGTCGAACAGGTCGATGTCGTGTCCCGGTACTGCAGTGTTCAAGCGTGCGCCCATTTCGTCTGCAAAGACCTGAAACCGCAAGCGCTGTGCCTGACGAATTTCGTCGCCGTGCTTGGCCCATGAAACGCTCAGCGCACCATGCTCAACCGGCGCCACCGGAGTCGGACTGGTTCCGGAAAAAAACGAGAGAGTTCGATGGCGCAAGCCCTTGGGTAACGATACGGGTGACAAGGCAAAAGTGGGGTTGGGCAGCTCTCTCACATCATTCTCCTGGTTGTTTCATCCCCCTATGGTGGCGTCTCTTCATTACGGCTTGGTGGCATCTTCATGGCAATTTGATGACGTCGCTTTTTCGTCATAGCCACGTTACTTTTGCAGTGTTGCGAGCGTGCTGCAGCGACTCTTGCCGCGTGCAATGACGCACTCGATAAGCGCTACGCCATCGATGCTGTACTCGGTCAACTTCCAGTTGCCTGCGAACTTCGGGTCGAGCCGGTCCAGCGTTGCAAAGCCGTATTCGGATCTTGCCGCGTAGTCTTCAACTTCTGCGCCTGGGTACAGCTTCGCGCCCGGCGGCAGGACTTCTGGAACCAGCCCTTCAATGGCAGATCCGGAATTGCCAAGGACCAGTGATAGCGGATGCGCACTCTTGAAACTGATCGCTTCAAACAAGTGCACATGGCCATGCATGGCGACCGAGACGCCCGGTGGAAAAAGTCGCTCCGGGTACAGGACGCTGAAGACCGACTGCAAGCCTTCGGTGCCGCCAGGTTTGAATCGGTTGATGTCTTTCACCGGGGCCACAGCCAGCAAGGGGTGATGACTCATGAAGAAGTTCTCGGGCTTTTGCCGGGCAAGCTGCGCCACCTGTTGCATCTGCTGCAGGTACTTGCCGTAGGCCACATCTTTGGCCGTCATTGGCTTGCCCTGCGTCCTTGAGGAATCGAAAACCAGCAGTTGCGTGTCAACCGTCAGTGGTACCGCATACGGTGCCGAATAATCAGCCAGGTTGTCAAACGTCGGGTCATTGCAGGAACGCTCTTCCTGCAAGGGTTGCGCGTCGACGAACCTGAACCAGCCTTGTCCTGCGCGGTAGCACGACTCGTGGTTGCCACGCACAAAAACCCAGGGGGCCGCAGCCAGCAAAGGTTTGGCGGGCTCAAACAAATCAGCCTGCCAGGCATCAAAACCATAGCCCCAAGAGCTGTTGGCACAACCCGCATGGCCGGCGGGACAAGGGCTTTCCCGGTAATGAATGTCACCGACATGAATCACCAGATCGGGCTGCAGCGCTGCGGCACTTTTTGCGACCTGTGCGAAAGGCCATTTGACCGGATCGCTGCATGGCTGAAATGCATTCTCCGACGCCTTCATCCGGCAACCGGTATCGCCGATCAGGACAATGCGCTTGATCTCGGCGCGCGGTGCTGGCACGTCCTGGCCAGCCACGCGCCCGCGCAGTGCCCCCATTGGCCACCTCGCTTCACATGTCAAGACGTCAAAGACCGCGACCTTGCTGTCCTTTTGCGCACTGTCACCACGCAATGCCGGGGTAGCCGCCGCCGCGCGCACATCCATACGGCGGCCCGCCTGACCGTCCCACGAGACGGCCGGGCAAACGGTGGCCCGGGTCAACACACGCACCATGACGTTTTGACCCTCGGCCTGCACCGTGAACACACTCTCCGGTGCAAGCTCCGGCAGGCTCTGCGCAAAGCAGACTGAATGTACCAAGGCCGCGGCCCCGAGCAGGAACCAGAACCTGCCATCGGGAAACGGTAGGCGTATCAGTTTGGCAAGCAAGGTTGTGGTCACGAGATACATCCAGAAAGAAACAAGTCTGCCGCAAAACCGGGCCGGTCGGGGCATCTTCTTTGACCACTGTGACAACGCCGTGAATGTCGCATTCAGCGTTGCTTTCCTGGCAACAGTTCAGCGCAGCTTTGCCCTCGTCGCTCGCTTCTCGAAATGTTTCAGCGCCACATAAGTCGCAACACCCATCAGGCTCGAAAACGTTAAAAATGCACCATAGGCCAAGGGCCAGGGGATGCCCTGCGTCATCATCGAAAACTCCGACATGCCGCCCATGCCGGCAAGGATGTTGATCGGCATGAAGACGACACCGAAAACGGTGAGCTGGTTGATGCGCCGGTTCTGGTTGATGTTGATGAAACCGATGGTAGCGTCCATCAGAAAATTGATCTTGTCAAACAGAAAGGACGTATGGCTGTTGAGGGACTCGATATTGCGCAAGACCTGTTTGGCATCATCGAACTGGGTCGGCGACCAGACCTTGCTTCGCATCAGGAAGTTGATGGCACGTTGGGTATCGAGAATATTGCTGCGGATGCGACCGTTCAGATCTTCCTCTTCAGCAATGTCACCCAGAATGCCGGCCGCTTCCGTGTCGCTGATGGTTTCGCTCAAGACCTGGCGCCCAACCTTGCCGAGCGTGGAATAGATGTCTTCCAGAGAATCAGCAGAGTACTCAACGTCTGATCCATAAAGATCAAGCAAGACATCGGTGCAGTCGCTCACATAGCCGGCCTGTGTTCGGGCCCGTCGCCGCTGCAGACGAAACACCGGGAGTTCCTCGTTTCGCAGGGAGAACAGAACGCCTTGGTGCAGGATAAATGCAACGGGAACGCTGCGTGAATTGCCCTCGCGATCCAGCAGAAAATTGGAGAGGAGGTGAATTTCACCGTTGTCCTCTATACGGTATCGGGAACTGACTTCCAGATCTGCGACATCGCCGGGGTCGGGCAGGGTCAGCCCAAAATGCGCACCGACATAAGTCCGTTCGGCCTTGGTGGCACCCAGTAAATCGATCCAGATCGGCTTGATGCCTTCCAGATTCTTGCGGCTCTCAATCGGTATCTGCCGCAGTCGCCCATCCTGCAATTCAAAGGCATTCATCTGACTTTCATCAAAGACCGGCTCCCGAGCGCCAACCAACTGCTCGCGAAGTTGATCAGAAACTTCCCACAGCACTTCGTTTTCCTGAGCGGCCGGAATCTGCTCCCACATCAGTTTCGCGTCCTCGGGTGGCAGTGCTTCGAGAATTCTGCCAATTTCTTCAGCAGTCAATTGGGTGATCAAATTCTCCAATTCAACCAGATGCTGGCGTTGCACGAGCGTTTCTACGATGTCCTGGCGCGGCATGTTCTGGCCATGCACCATGCCTTCAACCCGCCTTTGCTTCTTCAGCATTTCAGAGACTTTTTCGAGTGACATGGCGTTGTTCTTCTATGGAATATTGCGATTGTCGGTTGAGTTTACCCGGGTCACATCATTGCGTCATGAAGTTGAAACCAAGTGCGACCAGAATTATGTTTTCAATCGGGCTTTCATCGTTCCATGTACAAATACGAAGAGACTGTCATCTCGGACTGCGGCTTGCGCTATACATCCAAAGAACCTGGCTCTCCCTTTCAAGGCATGGCTGGCTCGGGAGAAACGCTCAGTTGCATCAAATGCGGCCGACACAAATTGCGCAGAAATGGAGCATTCAAGCGCTACCTGACCTCACTGATGTTCTTCTGTATCGACTGCAAGCCGCCCAAGGTCAAGCAGCAAGCGACGCACTGCCGCTAGCGCAAGCCAGGCCATCGGCGTCAGCATGCGGTCGGGTCTGATTCAATAGCTGCTCAAAAATGTCGACCACCTCAAATACCGCACGGTTGTCGATCCGCTTGACCGCAGCACGATAGTCGGGCAAGTCCTGAATCATTTTCATCACTGCCGAACGAATGGCACGTTGTGATAGCAACACCAGTCCAACACCTTGTTCGCGCACCCAGGCGGCGTTGTAGCGCTCTTGCGGCATGGTCATTCTGTTGTTAAACGTAATGACAGGCAAGCCTAACTGCACGGATTCACTGAGACTGCCGGGACCTGGCTTTCCGATCAGAAAGTCGCCCAGTCGCATATAGACTTCAATCTCTGACGTAAAGCCCATGACGACGTGTTTTTCCTTCGTCTCAAGTGCTTCCAGTCGGACCTGCAGAGTGCTGTTGTGCCCGCAAAGCAGGATCAATTGCACGTCTGTCAGTGTTTTCGCGATGCTCAGCATTTGCGTTGAACCGTGACCACCGAACAGAACGATGCCAATCGGCTGCTGCGGGTCCAGGCCCAGCTTGCGACACTCCACCTCGCGATTGAATACGGGTTCACGGTAAAACGCGGGCCGCAGAATCATGCCTGAGGTGAGGCGGACCTTTTCAGCGTCATAGCCCGCGAGTCGGGCTTGCGTTGCCGCATGCTGTGTGCCACAGACAAGGTACTGGGATTGTCCAGCCTCAATCCAGAAATTGGGTGGGTAGTCCGCCATGTCGGTCATGACGGTGACAAACGGAACTTCGCCCAGAGCCCCAGCGACTGACTCACACAGCGCTTTGTTGAAGTTCGGCACCAAGGACACCACGAGGTCCGGTCGGGTCGAACGCCAATGTTCCAGCAACCGGTTGACAACGCTTGCATGACTGAACCGGATCATTCCGTGCAGCAATTTCAATTCGGTCGCTAGCCCATAGGTCCAGCCGCGCTCCAGACGCTTGTTGTAAATGGCCTCGGGAGCAATCCCCGTGAATTTGCGAAAGGAGTTCTTGGGATCGAGCACCTCCACCAGATTGAGCAGACGGACCTCCCACGGTCGGCGCTGCTCACGAATCACTTCCTGCAGTGCAAGAGCCGCCGAGCGGTGCCCGCCGCCAAAGTTGAAGTAAACAAGATCAATCGTCTTCATGTGCGGGATCGATCATCGGGCACCCGGGTGACAGTTTCGTGAAGAGCCCCAATGCCATCAACGCTTGCGCGAGACCGTGACTTCTTGTTGTCATCAAATATTCGCATTTCCGAGCCAGACTACTTCACTGCTAATTCAAACTTGGGGAAATCAAGCCATGAAAATCACGGTCATTGGTGCCGGCTATGTGGGGCTGGTAACGGGCACTTGTCTGGCCGAAGTTGGTAACGATGTGATCTGCTTTGACACGGATTCCGGGAAGATCAGAATGCTGCAGAATGGCGAAATGCCGATTTACGAGCCAGGCTTGTCAGAGTTGATCCGGCACAACGTCAACGGTGGACGACTTCACTTTACCGACGACATCAAAAAGGCCACTCACTTTGGCACGATTCAATTTATCGCGGTAGGTACACCACCTGCGCAAGATGGCAGCGCTGATGTCAAGTACGTGCTGGAGGCGGCAATGAACATCGGCAAGTACATGAATGACTACAAGGTCGTGGTTGACAAGAGTACCGTTCCGGTCGGCACGGCCGACGCGGTCAGGACACTGATAGCGCAGGAACTGGCGTTGCGTGGTGTCAATACACCGTTCAGCGTTGTTTCGAATCCCGAGTTTCTGAAGGAAGGCGCAGCCATTGACGACTTCATGCGCCCGGGAAGAATCGTTCTAGGTTGCGATGATGAGCAGGCAGCATTGAATATGCGGGCACTGTATGCGCCCTTTCAGCGGCATCATGATCGTCTGATTCTGATGGACATTCGTAGCGCAGAACTCACCAAATATGCGGCCAACGCCATGCTGGCGACACGCATCAGCTTCATGAATGAGTTGGCAAATCTTGCCGAGAAGCTTGGCGCCGATATTGAACATGTGCGAAAAGGTATCGGCAGCGATCCACGCATCGGCTACGACTTCCTCTATGCAGGCGCCGGCTACGGAGGCTCGTGTTTCCCGAAAGACGTGCGCGCGCTCATCCAATCAGCCGGTGAAGATGCAGGTGTCAAATTGCAGGTACTCACAGCAGTGGATGCCGCCAATCAACAGCAAAAGCACGTTCTGGGCAACAAGGTGAAATCCCGCTTTGGGTCGGACCTCGCCGGAAGACACTTTGCTTTGTGGGGCCTGGCCTTCAAAGCCAACACCGACGACATGCGTGAAGCCAGCAGCCAAATCCTGATCAACGATCTGCTCGTCGCAGGCGCGACGATCACGGCTTATGACCCTGTTGCCATGGCACAAGCCAAAAGTGTCTACCCCGATGAGCGCCGCTTGAGCTACGCTGCCTCGTCGATGGAAGCGCTGCAGGATGCGGATGCCTTGGTGATCGTGACCGAGTGGAAGGAATTCAAGAGTCCCGACTTACCCGCCATCAAGGCGACGCTGAAAAGCCCTGTCATTTTTGATGGCCGAAACCTCTACGAGCCTCAATGGGTCCGGGGCATGGGTCTGGAGTATTTCGCCATAGGGCGCTAATTTTTAACATTTTCAAGGAGATCTTGCCCGTGTCAGCTTTCTTCGAACAACTGGCCGTCCAGCGCCAGGACGACCACCGTTACTATCACCATAGCCGCATCAACCAGACTCTGCATCTGATAAGTGCTGTGAGTTTTCTGGTGGCCTATGCGTTTTTGTTCATCCAGCCGGCCGTCGCGGCTCTGATCGGTTGGCTGATTTCCATGACAACACGCCAGTCAGGTCATTTCTTTTTTGAGCCCCGTGGCTACGATCGGGTGAATCAGGTCAGCAACGAATACAAGGAAGAAATCAAAGTCGGCTACAACCTCCGTCGAAAAGTGGTGCTATTGTCGATTTGGGCGGCTTCACCGCTGTTGCTGATGTTCGATCCGAGTCTGCTCGGTCTGTTTGAGATCGACACCAGCGTGACTGGCTTTATCCATCACACCGGTCTGATCTGGTTGGCCTTGGGCGTTGCCGGTCTGATATTTCGGACGGTCCACCTCTTCTTTCTCAGGGATGTGATGTCAGGTCTGGTGTGGATGACCAAAATCCTGACAGATCCGTTCAACGACGTCGTTCTGTACTACAAATCGCCGCTGGCCTTGTTGCGGGGTGAAAAGCTCGATACGCAACAGAAAATCAGTCAGGTTTGATTTGACTGCGCCAGGCAGAGTGCTAGAAGCGGACCCTCAGAAGTTCCCGGAAGATCCGGCGTTTGATGGACTTGTTGGTGGTGGCTGGATCACTCAACCACCAACCATCACGTTGCATTTTCTCAGCCGCCCTCACAAATCGGGCGGCAACTTCATCAAAATCCTCTTGCGTGTAATTCAGACTGAAGATAATTCGCCCGGTCCCGACCCAACTCAGTGCCAGTCCTTCCAGGCGCAGGTAGTATTGAAGCAACCAGTTGTAGCACGCGGGTTGTGTGTACAGCACCGTCCAGATAGAAGACAGATTGGCGACCTGCACCGGGACCTTGGCTTGAAGCAGAAGGCGATTCAGCGCCTGCGCCCTTTGATTCCAGGTTTCGTCCAGATCTATGTAAAGGCGATTGACTTCAGGGCTGTCGAGATGCCTGAGGAACACGTTCATGGCACCCATGACATAGGGATGCGCATTGAAGGTACCGCGGGCAAAGCAGATGTCCGCTGGTACCGCATCGTTGTATCGCTTCATCCAGCCGCTCTCGCCACACAAGACACCGACGGGCAGACCTCCGCCCAGTGTCTTGCCGTAGGTCACCATGTCAGCCTTTACGCCAAAGTATTCCTGAGCGCCACCCGAGGCAAGCCGAAAGCCGACAAACACTTCATCAAAAATCAAGGCAATGTATTTCTCATCGCAGACCTGGCGCAACTCCTTCAACCACGCGCTGTAGTCCGCTCGCGAAAATCCGGTGCGGCGCGAACTGTCGAGCAGGGCGGAGTCGCTGTGCGCGGCAGCGTTGGGGTGCAGGGCTTGCAGCGGATTCACAAGCACACAGGCAATATCGTTGCGATGGCGCAGCACACGCAGGGTGGCGGCGCTCATTTCGGCCAGAGTGAACGTATCACGGGCCGGCACCGGGTTGCCGATGCCCGGTTGCACATCACCCCACCACCCATGGTAAGAGCCGCAAAACCGCAGCAACTTGTCCCGTTTGCTGTGATAGCGCGCCAGTCGCACCGCCTGCATGACTGCCTCCGTGCCCGACATGTGAAAGCTGACTTCATCCATGCCAGAGATGGCCTTCAAACGTGCCACGTTATCAGCTACCACCGGGTGATAGGAGCCGAGGACCGGTCCCAGGGCACGCACCGTGTCGGCCCCCTGATCAATGCACTCCTTGTAGAAATCATTGCCGAAGAGGTTAACGCCGTAGGAGCCGGTCAGGTCGTAAAAGCAGTTGCCATCGAGATCCGTTACCGTAACGCCAGCGCTCGAATTGACAAAGGAGCCAGCCTTGAGTTGCTCGGCTGCGAGCTTTCGGAATTGGAACGGAATTCGGTAAGCATTGACGAACTGCAGGTCGGACAGGCCGCTGACGACTTCAAGAGTGGCTTGTCGGCCCCTGCTGAAGCGCAACTCATATTGCGCGACCAACGCGTCAAAAACGCGCTTTCGATCATCAACCACCGAAGGTGTCGCGCCATCGAGTCCAAACGCGTGTCCTTCCTCATAGCTGTAGGCTCGCAGCCAGGCAGAGATGCGTTTTGCAATACGTGGATGCCCGGCAAGGGAACGGTGTTTGGCAAGAGAGAGTTCGACACGATTGCGCAGGCGACTCGCCATCATCAAAAGCACTGCCGCGCCAAGCGCGCTGAGCAGCAGCGGATTGAGTTCAATCAAATCATTCATACCGAACACCTTCCAGTCGAAGAGAAACACAAGGCATGAAAAGATGAACTTGCGCCAACAGATCCAGAAATTGGTCGGACAGGAAGACCTTAACTTTCTGCTGACGAATCGCCTGCCACGCCGTTGGCTCACCCAATGGATGGGACGCTTTAGCAAGATTGAAACTCCGTGGATGCGCGACCTGTCCATCCGCGTCTGGGCTTTCTTCTCTGAGCTTGATTTGAGTGAAGCAAAGAAAACAGAATTTCGCAGCATGCACGACTGCTTCACGCGCGAACTCAAAGACGGTGCCAGACCGATCGACCGTGATCCGCTGGTGCTGGCAAGCCCCGTCGATGCCATCGTCGGAGCGCATGGCCCGGTTCAGGGAACGCAGGTATTTCAGGCCAAGGGCTTCCCTTACACGATCGAGGATTTGCTTGGATCCGAAGAGGACCCAAAAGACTGGAAGGATGGCTATTTTGTAACGCTGCGCCTGACATCCAGCATGTACCACCGGTTTCACGCTCCCGCTGACTGCACCGTTGAGCGCGTGCGGTACTTTTCCGGAGATACCTGGAATGTGAATCCGATCGCATTGCGGCGAGTCGAAAAACTGTTTTGCAAGAATGAGCGGGCTTTCATTCGCACGCGTTGTGCCGGCGACGGTCCTTGCCACGGTCAGCCCGTAGCACTGGTGCCGGTAGCTGCCATCCTCGTAGCGAGCATTCGACTTCATTTTATTGATATCCTGTTTCACTTGAGCTATTCCGGACGCAGAACCTTCGACTGCAATGCCGCATTCGGCAGGGGACAGGAAATGGGGTGGTTTCAGCATGGCTCCACTGTGATCATGTTGGCAGCCAGAGGTTTCGTACTGCGTGACGGATTGCAACAGGGGTCACGCATACGCATGGGCCAGGCGCTCATGCGTTGGACCGATTGACCAGGACACTACCCGCCACCAAGGCAGCGCCAGCGTGCTGTTGGCCATGGCGTTGAATGACGTCCGAAAGAATGTCGACAAAGCGCTTGCAAATCGCGTCCCAGCTCAGGTGCGCCACACTCGCGGCGGCATTCTGTCGAAGTGTGTTTTGCCTTTGCCCGTTGAGCGCGAGGCTCAATGCCGCTTCGACGAAGTCGAGTTCTTTGCCGCCAGAGACCAATACGCCGTTCAAATCCTTCGTGATCAATTCATGTGCCGCGGCACAATCGTAGGACACGACCGCGAGGCCGCTGGCCAGCGCCTCCGGCACGACGTTGCCAAAGGTCTCCGTCAGACTAGGAAACAAGAACACGTCCCCGGACGCGTAATGGCGTGCGAGCGCCTCGCCTTCCTGAACGCCAGCGAAGATCGCGAACGAACAGCTTTCCTCCAGCTTGCGTCGCTCGGGACCGTCGCCTACAAAGACCAGCCTGGCGCTGGGCAGGCGCAACTGAATGGCCCTGAACGCGGCGATCACGGTGCCAATGTTTTTTTCCTTGGCCAGCCGCCCCACATTCATGACGACCAGATCATCGATTCCGACGCCCCAACGCTCGCGCAGGTCCGTGGAGCGCTTGCAAGGTGAAAACTGCCTGGTTTCTACACCGCGCGACAGCAAAGTCACGTGGTCAAAAGCCAGTGCCTGCAAATCCTGCAGCACGGCCTTGGTCGGCACCATAGTGGCCAACGTCCGGTTATGCAGCCGTCGCAGGTGTCCCTCAATCAGCGTTCTGAAAATGCCAATGCCGTAATAGCGAGAGTAGCTTTGAAAGTTGGTATGAAAAGAGCTGCTGACAGGCAATTGCAACTGGTTTGCCGCGGCCACGGCGGACCATCCCAAGGGACCCTCGGTGACCACATGCACGATGTCGGGTCGCTCTCGCTTCCAAAGTTTCACGAGTCTGTTGTAGGCTGGAAAGCCGAGGCGCAACTCTGGATAGGTTGGAACCGGCATGCCACGAAACAAGACCTGCTCCAGAGCGCCTTCAACTGCGTGGTCCTCTTCCCCTAATTGACGTGGTCGCATGAGCTGCACGGTGTGTCCACGCTCCAACAAGCCGGCCACAATGCGACCCAAGGTCATCGCGACGCCATTGACTTCGGGAGGAAAGGTCTCCGTCACTATCGCAACACGAAGGCGTGATGCTTTCGACGTAAGGGACTCTGATGTAATTGCTTCCAGATCATGCATTGCGCCAAGGCTACTGATCAAAAGCAACAGTTTGATGATTGTTTTTTGACAGTTTCAAGACGGATCACACGACTCACGCCTCAAGGGCATTGCAACGTCAGTTCACTTACCCGCAGCCGGCTTTGCACAAACCACACGAGCCCCATGATGAGGGTGATAAGTATGCCAAAGCAAATGATCAGAGCCTGAAGCGGTATCTGGTTCGCGGTAGCGGCAGCGTAGAGCGCCAACATCAACAATATGCCACCGTTCTCATTGAACCCTTGCACCGCAATCGAGCGCCCGGCTGTCAGCAAATGGTGTCCACGGTGTTGCAGCAGCGCATTCATTGGCACTACAAAGTAGCTGGCAAGGGCGCCAACCGTCAAGAGCAGAACAACCGCCCAGATGACCGACCCGACAGCAAGCATCAGTGGCACCAACAGTCCGATCAAGACACCGAGGGGTAGCAACTTGATGGCATCTGAAAGCTTGACGTAGCGACTTGCGAGAACGGCGCCGCCAACGACTCCCAATGCGGTCACGCCCTGTAGATACGCCGCCTGTGCCAGTGGCAAACCCAGGGATTCATTGGCCCAGCGCAGGACAATCAGTTGCAGCGTGGCACCAACACCCCAGAGCAGGGTCGTAATCGCCATTGACAGACCGCCCATCGGATCCGCCCATAGTATTTTGTTTTCCTGGAAAAAGCGGTGAACCATCCGTATCGGATGAATCGACTGGCTTGCGTAGCGAGCGCCACTGTCGGCCACGCCAAAATTCAGTATTGCAGCCACCACGTACAACGCCAACAGGATGAACATGCCGGCCAACAAACCGGTGCTGGTCAGTGGCAGCAATTGAAGCCACTGCGGCAATGCAAGCGCAAGCAACACAGGGCTGATCAGCAGACCTCCCAGGGCAGTGCCCAACACGACAGCGGACACCGTTACCCCCTCAAAAAAGCCATTGGCCCGCACCAGTTGCTCGGCCGGTAGCAGTTCCGTAATCAATCCATATTTCGCAGGCGCGTAGATGGCGGCCGCCAGGCCCGCCAGCGCTAAGGCCAAAGTTGGGTCGCTACCCATCAGCAAACCACAGACTGCTGCGGCCTTCAGGAAATTTGCCAACAACATGACCCGACCTTTCGGCAGGTAATCCGCAAACGGTCCGACAAAGGGTGCCAGCAGGACATAACAGAACGTTAGACTGAGCTTGAGCACCGGGATGATCCAGGCCTGCGCATGAAGCTCAATGACGCGAGCAATCGCCACGATCAGCAGTGCATTGTCAGCCGCAGTGGAAATGAACTGGACCGCGATGACCAGAAAGAAGGTGCGGGACCGAGCCCTGGCCAGGAGCGCTGCGCCGTCTGCCGAACCGGTGTTCATCGACGGCATGGGCCGGAGGTGCGCTTGTGCAGGGACTGCTGATCCAGCACGATAACGACTTTCTCCTTCTGCATGAGCACTTTCTGTGTGTGACAACTTTGTTCTGGAATCATGACTGCCGACTGTTGCAAAATGATGACCACTTCCTAAGGCACACTTACAGAACCGGCCCCCAGTACGATGTACAGCAACAGCAACCGATTAATTGTTTTTGATGTCGATGGCACGATCATTGATGCCTATAGCGCCATCGTTGAAACATTCAGCAAACATGGTATGGAACTGGGAGATCTGGAGCGGTTCCAAAAACGGCACCATCTATTCAAATATCTGGGTGGCATCAAAGAGTTCCCGTTCAATTTGCGAAAGCAGCTAGGCAAGCGAAGCCGCAAGAAGATTCTGTCAACGCTAACCGATGTCTACCGCGATGATGCAGAACTCTATCCAGGCATGGCAGACCTGATCCGTACTCTCATTGCGGCGCCTGGCATCCGGGTTGGTCTGGTCACACGCAACATTACGAACGAGCCCATGTTGACGATTCGCAAAGTCTTGTCTCGGCACGATATTGATCTCGACGCGTTTGACTTCGCGGTCCACGTCCCCTTGCGGGAGGACAAAACCCATGCGCTCAGGTCGGCCAGAAAGAGCTTCGACATCAACCCAGCGCGTTCCTATGCCTGTGGTGATGAGCACAAGGACTTTACCTCGGCCATCGCCGCTGGTATGCACGCCTTTATCGGGTCCTATGGTTTTGAGGACTACACCCGTTTGACCAAAAAATTCCAGGTGCCAGAGGACGTGATTTCACGAACCCCGGAGGACCTGAGCATTCGTGTTCATCATGCACTGGATATCGGACCATTCGAATGTCGGTAGTGGCGTTCTGCGATCACCCTGTCCCCGTCACCGATACCGTCCCCAGCGCTCCAAGGCAAGTCGAAGTCGACTGAGCCGCTGCTCGTGGCATCCGAATAAACATTTGTCCGCACTGTTTTGTCACGCACAAGGTCCATATATTGTCCTTAGGCGGTCAGCGGGTACTGAAAATCTTCAGCAACCCGCAATGGGCCGCATCGACCGGAGAGTATCAATGAACTTCGAAGAACCAAGCGCAGCACTGCAAAGAAGGGTCCTGCTGGCAAACAGACACTGGAAAAGCTTCTTTTCCAGATTGCCACTACGGGCACCCGATTTGCCATTGTTACCGGATTCACCTCCGACCAACGTCAGTCGGGCTGAGGTGAAACGAATTCTGGTTGCCTCCGATCACCCTTGCGAGCGATGAGCCGTCGCGGCATCCAGGGGGTCATAGCGCTGCCCGCGCAGCAAGGCGACGGGTGATTTCCAATAGATGGCAATGTTGTGGAACGGGTCTGTCAGAATCTTGATGGCCCAGGCCAGACCCCAGCTGGGGCCGCGCAAAAAAAACAGATGGGCAGTGCGAAACAAGATACCCCCGGCGCCGAGTGCCAGCCAACTCAAGCCGACGTCGTGCAGGTATTCATTGTTGCTGGTGGCGGGCTCAATCATGCCCAGAAGGCTCGGCGAGAGATACAAGGCAAGCGGCAGTGAGAGCCAGACTCCAATCAGGATTCCCTTGCGCCGCATGTTGTAGCCCACCTTGATCGACTCTTTGTGGCTGTACGATGTGTTGTTGATCTGGTCGTAGCCGCGCGGCTCAAAGAAGATGTGGCCGGATTGGCGAGTCACCATGCCGACCAGCCAACCCACCATCCCGGCGGCAGCGGGCTCGACGAAAAGCAGCCCATAGGCCACGACAAAGCTAACGGCACTGATGAGGTGCAGCGTCTGGTTGATTCGGCACTGGTGATAGAAGCGATGGTCGTCCCAGCGCAGTGTGTGAACTTGACTGAAAAAATCACGCATGTATTTGATCCTTAAAAATGCAGCCTTTGCGCTCTGTCTGTGACATCTTGGGCCAATAATCATCATTCCCGAATGTTGCACCATGATGACCGACATCGTTATGCAGTTCGGCAAGGTGACAAACAGGTCCAATCGCGTACTCAGTTGACGTGGAGCACAAACACTGCCAATAAAAGGATTGATAATCTTGCCGTCAACGGCGTCCGTGCGCGGTCAGTTCAAGGCTATAAGATCAGTCCGGGTTCAATCAGATTGTTAAGGGGTCATCGTATGCATGCCATCAAAGCTGCCCGCAAACTCATTGAGCAGCAACCGGACTCAGACTCCGCAAAGACACTCAGCCGACTGGTGCTGGCACTCGAGTCAGAAGCGGACTTCCCTGTATCCGATATTTACAAGCTTGATTTTGAGAGTTTCGAGTTGGCGCTGAAGATTCTCCAGGAGTGGCGACTTGACCGTTACGCCAGCGGCAAAGTCCGCCTTTATGATCTTTCTCTGCAAATGGCGGACTTGCATCCGCGGCCATAATCAATTCGGTTGAGCCAGGTTCGCCAGGCGCATGCCTGCGCCGGCACAATTTGCTCCCTGGACTGACTGTCATCAAGGTTTCATGGATTAGCGGAATGCTGACGCTGCGGCACGTCGCCGTTGCAACAACTTCTTGGAGAGAACCTTATGACCAGTCAGACCAATCTGGAGCCCCTCGCCAAGGCGCTCGCACAATTTCCGGTCGAACATTTTGATGAAGAGTATGAAACCTCTGGTGACCACCACCGCATGGCGGCTCAACACTTCTCTGCTGCTGCGAAACATCACGTGCTGGCTGCAACAGCGGATGACGACGGCGACGAACAATCCCATGCCCGTCATGCCTACCTGGCCTACCAACATCAGCTCAATGCCGTGCAATACGCCGAAATCGCCGCATTGAATTGCGAAAACATGGAAGAGGAACTGACAGAGGAGAATTTTGGTATTTGATCACCATTGTCAAGATGGCGCCGCCAGGAGCAAAGGCTCGACGGCTCTTTTCTTGACCTGTTGTGCAAGAAAACGCCAGACGACACTTGGTGCCAATCGACCGCTCAACGTGTTGCAAAAACCCAGAAAAAATATCGCTGCAACCCACAGGCAGCAACTTGATGATTTGTGCATCTGGATCGACGCGCATATCGGTGAAGCGATAAGCTGGCAACAGTTAATGGAACAAAGCGGGTTGGATTTTCAAACACTTCAGATTCTGTTTTTTCAATACAAAAGCGCTACCCCGATGACATGGATTCGACGCCGAAGGGAAGTTGCCAGATCGAAATTGAGGTGAGTTGAAGTCGGCCGGAATTTGTCCGGCGAAGTCATTCCTTTGTAACAACACTGAAATATTTCCATGCGATGCTGCGTGCATGGAAAGTCCACACAAAGGCAAGACTGGCATGCGCCGCCTGATCAATGCCTTCAGCTATTCGCGCTCCGGTTTGCGCGAGGCGTTTCGAAATGAAGATGCCTTCCGTCAGGAAGTGCTGTTGGCAGTCGTCCTGATTCCACTGACGTTTTTGATCGAAAGAGAAATGTTCGGACGAGCATTGATGATCAGTTGCGTGGTCCTGCTGCTGGTCATCGAGTTGATCAATTCCGCGATTGAGGCAACGGTCGATCGTATCTCACTGGACGACCACAAGTTGGCAAAACGGGCCAAGGACATTGGCAGCGCCGCAGTGCTCGTCGGCATCGTCAACCTGGCGGTCGTCTGGACCCTGGTCTTGCTGAACTGATCATGAAGATCCTGTTCATCTCGGACGTCTATTTCCCGCGGGTCAACGGCGTCTCTACCTCCATAGAAACTTTTCGGCGCAATCTGCATCTGCTTGGACATACGGTACACCTGATTGCGCCCGACTACGGCAGGCCCGCTACGGATGAAACAGGCATCCTGCGCGTACCGGCACGCCGTGTGCCGTTCGATCCGGAAGACCGGTTCATGAGCTACAGCTGGGTCATGAAGCAGCTCGACAATCTTCGCGGCGAGCGGTACGACCTCATTCATGTTCAGACACCGTTTGTGGCGCATTACCTTGGCGTCAAGCTGTCGTACCTGCTGGATATTCCGTGCATCGAGACCTACCACACGTTCTTTGAGGAATATCTTTACCACTACATTCCACTGGCCCCGAAGTGGTTGACACGTTACCTGGCGAAACGCTTCTCGCGGCATCAGGGAAACAGTCTGGACGGCATGGTGATACCGTCCAGGCCAATGCAGCGCGTGTTGCAGGACTACGGCATTGAAACGACGATGGAAGTGATTGCTACCGGCATCGAACCAGAGAGCTTTGTGCCAGGAGATCGCATTGCGTTCAGAGACAGATTCGGCATCCCGAAGAATCAGCCGATGTTGCTTTTTGTGGGACGCGTTGCACACGAGAAGAACATCGACTTCCTGATCAAAGTGGTTGATCAGGTCAGAAAACAGGTTGAAGATGTGCTGTTTGTCATTGCGGGTGAAGGACCGGCACGGACCAGTCTGGAACAGGACGTCCGCAAGCGCGCGATTGGTGAAAACGTCCGCTTTATCGGCTACCTGGATCGCCACACCGAGTTGAACAATTGCTATAGCGCAGCAGACATCTTTATCTTCTCGTCGAGAACGGAAACTCAAGGACTGGTCCTGCTGGAAGCCATGGCGCAAGGCGTGCCTGTTGTTTCCACTGCGGAACTCGGTACGCGCGATGTGTTGCAGGACGGCGCAGGCGTATGGATTGCTCAGGAGGAATTGTCGGACTTTTCCGGCAATATCGTAAAAATGCTCGGGCACGATCAAGTGCGCAGCGAACTGGGTGAACTGGGTCGTGCTTATGCAAATGAATGGTCCTCCGCCGGGCAAGCGAAAAAAATGCTGGCGTTCTACGATTCCATCACGACCTAGCTACTTTGACTTCGGCACAAAAATGCCACTCCAGCCGCTCGTCGCAATGCGCATCTGGCCGGCACCCATCCGCGTCAGCGTGAACTTGCCACCCCGCCCCAGCAAGCTACGCAGCAGCCAGCCGCTGGCCGGACCCATGCGAAGCTGATCTTTGTCGAAACTGATTTCAAGATTCGCACCGCTGGCGCAAACAGCGCCATTGCCCTCGGCCCACAGACCTTCTTTGGTCTTGACGAATTCCAGTGCCAATTCGCCTTTGCTCTCGAAAATCGAAACAACCAGGGGCTTGCCATCGTTCATGC
>Ga0194047_10001033_pt1 | contig 17633 bp, 13 predicted proteins | sample JunL225m_MetaG_2_FD_160070 | JGI IMG/M metagenome (GOLD analysis project Ga0194047, IMG submission 160070) | Anoxic zone freshwater microbial communities from boreal shield lake in IISD Experimental Lakes Area, Ontario, Canada - Jun2016-L221-5m | ecosystem: Environmental > Aquatic > Freshwater... | reverse complement strand
TACTAAAAGATTAACAGCAAATGCCGATTGACATTTGTCATGAAGTGAAATGATTTAGGTCAGGAAAACTATTGGGTAATATGAGGTGTATGATAAAATAAATTATCTGTTCTTAAAAGAAAACAGGAAATGCTTTTACTCTAAAATTTCTTAATGATTTACTTTCATCAATGAATCATCATCTACTGCATCAATTTGTGCTTTGATAGCTTTTTCAAGTGAATCCATTGCAACTTGATCTTTTGCAACTTGGGTTTCAACGGCTTGTTTTTCTTGTTCTTCAACTTTTTTATTTTCTCCGCCACAAGCAAAAAATGTTGTTGCTAAAATTACTGATACGATAATTAAACTATTTTTTTTCATGACAGTTTTATAAATTAATTTCTCAAAACAAAATTTTCACCAAGGTAAACTTTTCTTACAATTTCGTCATCAGCAAGTTCTTGTGCTGTTCCTGCTTTTAAAATTTTTCCTTCAAATAATAAATAGGCACGATCAACTATCGATAGTGTTTCGTGCACATTATGATCGGTAATTAATATTCCAATATTCTTATGTTTAAGTTTTGCAACAATCTGCTGAATATCTTCAACAGCAATAGGATCAATACCGGCAAATGGTTCGTCTAATAAAATAAATTTGGGGTTAACTGCAAGAGCTCTGGCTATTTCACATCTTCGTCTTTCGCCACCACTTAAAACGTTCCCTAAACTTTTTCTCACTCGATTCAACCCAAACTCTTCCATCAAAATTTCCAACTTTTCTCTCTGTTCTTCCTTCGTCATCTTGGTCATTTCCAAAACGGCTCTCACATTATCTTCTACACTTAACGTTCTAAAAATGGAAGCTTCTTGGGGCAAATACCCTAACCCTTTTTGAGCACGTTTATACATGGGCATATCCGTCAATTCTTCATCATCCAACAACACTCTTCCTTCATCAGGTTTTACTAACCCAACGGTCATGTAAAAGGTTGTTGTTTTACCGGCACCGTTTGGCCCAAGCAAACCAACGCATTCGCCTTGATTTACTTCAATTGAAACGTTGTTTACAACAGTTCTTTTTTTGTATCTTTTAACTAAATTTTCTGACCGTAAAATCATTTATTTGGCTATTGGCTATTGGCCTCTGGCTACTAAAAGCTAGCAGCTAAAGGCTAAAAGCTATTTCTAATATGCTCTGGCACTATTTCCTTCTATATAATTGATAAAGGCATTATTCACTACTTTATTTCCTCCGGGTGTTGGATAATTTCCACTGAAATACCAATCTCCGGTATGGTTTGGACAAGCAATATGTAAATTATCAATACTTTGATAAATAACATCCACTTCGGCTCTGATATCTTCAGGTGAAACTATTTGTGCAATTTTTTTACTTATTTCATCATCAGTAAACAAGGCGTATAATTCTTGTAAATAATTTACCATTTCTTCTTTAGGTAAACTTTGTTGTGCTTTACATTTTTGATACACTTCATCTAATAGATGTTCCTTTTTATTTTCTTTTACTAAAGCAATCATCGCTTGAAATGCAACAAAATCTTTCAATCTGCTCATGTCAATTCCATAACAATCAGGGTAACGAATTTGTGGTGCTGAAGAAACGATGATGATTTTTTTAGGATTCAATCGGTCGAGAATTCTAAGAATACTTAGCTTTAATGTTGTTCCACGAACAATCGAATCGTCCATCACAATCAACGTATCTTTATGGTTATTGATGATGCCATAAGTAACATCATACACGTGAGCCACCATATCTTCACGATGGCTATCATCGGTAATAAATGTACGAAGCTTTGCATCCTTAACTGCTAATCTTTCTCTTCGAGGATGAACTGCTAAAACATCTTTGAGTTTTGTTTGGTCGATCTTATCACCAAGTTTTTTTATTTCAGCCAATTTCCATACATCCAACAAATCATTAATGCCATCAATTAGGCCGTAGAATGCTGTATTTGCAGTATTAGGAATATATGAAAAAACAGTGTTTTTAAAATCATTATCAACGCTTTTCATGATTTTATCGGCTAATAAATAGCCAAGCATTTTGCGCTCTTTATAAATATCTAAATCATTGCCTCGTGAAAAATAAATTCGTTCAAATGAACAAGAAGTTTTTTCAGCAGGAGGAATAATATTAATTTCTTCAATTTTACCTTCTTTACTAATGATGAGAGCATTTCCCGCACCAAGTTCTTTAATGTCATTTATGCTAACATTAAACCCTGTTTGAATTGCAGGACGCTCGCTTGTAACAATTGCAACTTCATCGTCACTATAATAAAAACATGGACGAATGGCATTTGGATCGCGAACCACAAAAGCATCGCCATGACCAATTAAACCAGCCATCACATATCCACCGTCTGTATCTCTTAAAGCACGTTTTAAAATATTTGGAATATTGATATTTTGGGAAATGAGTGCAGAAATTTCTTTGTTGCCGTTTCCTTCTAATTTAAATTTTGAAAAATTTCGCTGATTTTCTTCATCTAAAAAGTGACCAATTTTTTCGAGCATGGTAACGGTATCTGCCTTTTCTCGCGGATGTTGCCCAAGCTCCACTAATACATCAAATAATTCGTCAACATTGGTGAGGTTAAAATTTCCTGCAATCATCAAATTTCTGCTCATCCAATTATTTTCTCTCAAAAAGGGATGACACAAATCTTTGCTATTACCACCATGAGTTCCATAGCGCAAATGACCAAGCAACAACTCTCCAACAAAAGGAGCATTGGCTTTTAAATAGTCAGCATCTTTTATCTCATCTTTATTTCCCGACTTTGCAATCTTGGAATTTACTTTTTCGAAAATTTCGGAAATGGCATCACTACCATTAGCTCGTTGGCGAAAAATATATTGTTCTCCAGGTTCAGGATCTAATTTGATGACACCCACACCCGCACCATCTTGGCCTCGGTTGTGCTGTTTTTCCATCAAAAGGTACAATTTTTTTAGTCCGTAAAGAGAAGAGCCATATTTCTGCTGATAGTAGCTTAGTGGCTTTAATAAGCGGATTAAAGCAATTCCGCACTCGTGTTTTATTGGATCACTCATAATAGTAATGAGGTGGCGAATTTAGTATTTTATAACAGAGGATGAAATTCTTATTTTTTTGATTCTTCAATTGCCATGTCCAAAATCTTCAAAAAATCAGCCGGTGCTTTATATCCTGCATCAATAAAAACTGATTTTTTATTGGTGAAAATATAATACACTGTTGGGTATCCTGTGGATTCACCTCGTGAAAGTTGTGAATACAATTGCTGTGGTGTTAAACTTTGATCATCTAATTTATACACAACATTTTTTATTTCAGGATTAAACTTTACAGGAATAAAATAATCGTTAATTTTCTTAATGACTTCTGCATTTGTATAGGTATCTCTGTCCATGCGTTTGCACCATCCACACCATTCTGTATAAGTATCCACTAACAGGATTTTTTTGTTTTTAACCGCCTTCTGATAGCCTTCATCCCAACTCAACCAGATAAGTTTTTCTTCATGAGGCTTTGAAAATGAACTCAAAATAATTAGAGAAACTAAGGCGAAAAGTTTTAAATAATTCATATCATTTTTTTGTCTTTCAAATTACAACAATCATTCCTGATTTTCAAAATTTGCCTTTCACTGTGCTCTTGTTTGTAAAATTTTGTGATTCATTCATCGTTATTTTATCTGCATTAATCTGCGAGAAATTTTACTAAATTCGCACATTACCCATGCAAGATAATTATCATTTACTTTTACAAAAGCTCGATGAGTTTATTCGGAAATACTATAAGAATCAACTCATTCGTGGTGCCATCTATTTTACAGCTGCAACACTGATAAGTTTTTTATTGGTGGTGGTACTAGAATATTTTGGCAGATATAATTCTGCTGTGCGTGCACTATTGTTTTATTCATTCGCACTATTTGCTGTTTTTTGCCTTGTAAAATTTGTCATCTTTCCTCTCTCTAAATTATACCATATTGGTGAAACGATTGATTATAAAAATGCTTCAGACATCATCGGGAAACATTTTCCTGAAGTAAAAGATAAACTGATTAACACCCTCCAGCTTAAAAATAATGCTGATAATACTGCTGATGCTTCTCTAATTTATGCAGCTATCAATCAAAAAACGGAACAATTAAAACCCATTCCTTTTACTGCTGCAATCGACTTTAAGAAAAATTTTCGTTATGCAAAATATGCACTGATTCCAGTTTTGTTGTATATCATTATTTATATCATCTCACCAGGAATGATCACTGATGGCTCGGAAAGATTATTGAAATACAATACCACTTTTAAAGTCAAGATGCCTTTTGATTTGATTATTGAGAACCAACAATTACAAGTTCAACAGTTTTCTGATTTTGAATTGAAAGTAAAAATTTCCGGTAAAGAAATTCCTGAAGAAGTATTTGTTCTATTGAATGGAAACAGTTATAAAATGGAGAAAAAAGATAAACTTCATTTTAATTATGTGTTGAGTAATTTACAAAAATCTGTTTCAATTCAACTTCAAGCAGACGCTTTTGTGAGTGATGAATATAAAATTGAAGTTGTTGCAAAACCACTCATCATCAACTATCAGGTTCAATTTGATTATCCTCCATATATTCATAAGAAAAACGAAACGGTAAACAATCCTGGAGATCTTACCATCCCAAGTGGTACAATAGTTAAATGGAAATTTATCACACAACAAACTGATGAAATTTTATTAGGCTTTGGCGGACCAGAAATGAAAGCTGAACAAAAAGAAAAAGACTTGTTTACGTATCTGAAAAAGTTTTTCGTTTCCGGAAATTATTACATCAAAAATCACAATGCAAATGTGCGTACAAACGATTCGATGTTATACACAATCAATGTTATTCCAGATGCATTTCCTACAATTTCTATTGAAAATAAAAATGATTCATTAACGGGCAAACAGGTTTATTTTATTGGTGATGCCAGCGATGATTATGGATTAACCAAACTTTCTTTCAATTACCGATTTATTAAATCTGAACAAAAAGAAAAAACGGAAAAAGGTACACAAACAAAAATATTGCCTCTCGATAAAAAAGATAAATCGTTTCGGTTTTATCATCAGTTTAATTTAGATGAAATAAATATCGAACCCGCTGATGAATTGGAATATTATTTTGAGGTATGGGATAATGATGGTGTGCATTCACCAAAATCTTCTCGCTCAAAAACGATGGTATTTAAAGCTCCGTCAATAAAGGAACTCGAAGCAGCAACCGAAACAGGAAATTCGGCCATGAAAGAGAAAATGGAAGAGGCTGTAAAAGAAGCTCAGAAGTTGCAAAAGGAAATGAAAGACCTCAACCGGAAGATGCTAGAAAAACGTGAACTTACGTGGGAAGAAAAAAAGAAATTGGATGCATTGCTTGAGCGTCAGAAAGAGTTGAACAAAAAAATTGATGAGATAAAAAAGGAAAATCAACGCAACAACGAAAAGGAAGCTGAATACAAAAAACAGAATGAAAAAATTCTTGAAAAGCAACAAGAAATTGAGAAGATGTTTAACGAAGTGATGAATGATGATATGAAAAAAATGATCAAAGAACTGGAGCAAATGATGAAGCAACAGAACAAAGATCAGATTAAGCAAGAGATGGATAAAATGCAGTTGAACAATAAAGATATTGAGAAAGAATTAGATCGTATGCTTGAACATTTTAAACAGCTTGAAGTAGAAAAGAAATATGAAGAGGCCGTAAATAAATTAGATAAAATTCAGGAAAAACAAGAACAACTTTCTAAGAAATCAGAAGACATTTCAAATGATAAAAAGTTATCAAATGAAGATAAGAAAAAAGCTACCGATGAAATAAAAAAAGAACAAGAAGAGTTGAAAAAACAATTCGATGAATTGCAAAAAGACTTGAAAGAAATTGACAAAAAGAACAAAGAATTAGAAACACCCAAAGAGCTTGAGAATACTGAAAAGAATGAGCAAGAGATTGAACAGGAAATGAAGTCAGGTGAAGAGCAATTAGATAAAGGCGACAATAAAAAAGCATCGCAAAAACAAAAAGAAGCATCACAAAAAATGAAAGAGATGAGTGAGAAAATGAAAAAGGGAATGGAAGATGCGGAAGAAAAAGAATTGGATTTAGATGTGGATGCCTTGCGTGAAATTTTAGAAAACACCATTCAGCTTTCAAAAGACCAGGAAGCGTTGATGGATAAGATGAAGCAAATAAACGGATACAATCCGCAGTTTGTTGAAAGTGCTCAAGTACAAAAAAACATTAAGGATAATGCAAAAATTATTGAAGACAGCTTGCAAGCATTGAGTAAAAAAGTGGTAGAGATCAAATCATTTGTGAACCGTGAAATAAGCAAGCTAAATGATAACCTCGATAAAAGTGTTCAGGCTTATGGCTCTCGCAATTTTAGTGAAATTCGCAGCCGCCAGCAATATTCGATGACTCATGCAAATAATCTCGCAGTATTATTGAGCGATATATTGCAGCAAATGCAACAAAAACAAAGCGAAAGCAAGTCGGGCAAATCAGGCAAAAAACCAAAGCCCGGTAAGAGTAAAGGAGAAGGTTCAGGAAAAGGAAAAGGAAGTGGAGGAAAAGGAAACAAATGCTCGTTTGGAGAAATGAAAAAAATGCAGGAAGAATTGAACAAACAATTGCGTGAGGGAATGAATAAGAATGGAACTTCACCAGATGATAAAGAAGGAAAGGGAGATAAACCAGGAGATAAAAACGGTCAAGGAAATAAATCTGGAAAGCAAGGACAGAATGGAGGAATGGGCAGCGAACAGTTTGCTCGTATGGCTGCTCAGCAGATGGCCATAAGGCAACAAATGCAAAAAATGTTGCAGCAAATGGGAAGTAAAGAGAAAGAGCAATTTGGTGGAAACGGAAAATTACAAGAGCTGCAAAAGTTGATGGAAGAAACCGAAAAAGAATTGTTCAATAAAAAGTTGAGTGGCGAATTACTGATGCGTCAAAAAGATATTTTAACACGCTTGCTCGATTCAGAAAAAGCTGAAAGAAAGCAAGAGCAAGACAACAAACGCGAAGCTGAACAAGCCAAAGAAAAACCACGTGCTGTTCCTCCTGATTTTGAAAAATACATCAAGCAAAAAAATAAGGAGAAAGAATTATTGGAAACCATTCCGGCTGATTTACAACCGTATTATAAAGAAAAAGCGAAGGAGTATTTTAATAAGATTGGAGCAACTAATTAAAGGAGTTAGTTGATTAGTTGACTAATACCTTTCTATTGGTTAAGTATTTACGCTCCGTAGGAGCAGCCTGTTTATAGAAGACATGTATAGAAAACCATTTAGCTCCCTAGGAGCGACCCGTTATTTTAACTAAATGGGAGTCAGATTATTTTTATTCTTTATACTGCTCGAGCATCTCATCTATTTTTCTTGACCATGTTAATTCCTTTCCGCCTCCCCATGATTCCTTTAATAATTTCTGCGAATTGGAATTAAACTCCTTAACTATATTATTATAACTTTCCATAATCTTATCACTCCGGAAGCAAGGATTTTTTTGCAGCTTAAATTCATATTTAAGTTTTAGGGAATATGCTTCTAGCAAATCAAAATATTGCTGAAAGAAAAACATCATATTTTCCTCATCCGCCATATCGTTGCGTAAAACAGAATCAACCCATGAATGTTTGATGTCGAACAAAGGAAGAATGCTGTAATAAAATGTGTCTTTGTAACAATTAAAAGCAAAGAACAATGTCCCGTTCAAACCTGCAACTGATTTGCCTTTATAAGTAAATGTTGTATTTTTTATATCAGCTGCTAATGAATCTGAATGGATGATATCTTTGATGTTTAACTTTTTTGTTTTGCTCCACAACTTATATCCTTCATTAAATAATTCTAAAGTGTCATTATAACTATTAAATGCTCTGCCAAATGAACCATTATTTTCAAATGCTTTTCGAACAGTAGTTTCTAAAGGTGTTTCTGCAAGAACAGGATTATTGTCCCAAAATCTTTGAATATATAGTTGGTGATTGATTGCATCATAATCCATTTCATATTTTTCTGTTGGAATAAGATTTAAATCAAATTCAGTATTATCATATTCATAAAAAACTGTTTTTGAATCCGTTTTTATATGATGCAAGATTTTTAAATCTTGTTTCCCAAGAACATCATACTCAATATTCATATTGATATTCTTGATTAACATTTTGTTTGATTCTTGATTAGGTGTAAATGAAATATCGTATTCCAATCTGCAGTTTTTTGTTTCTGCACTTGGATTCATACTTTTAATGATCTCTGCATCAATCTGACGTTGCATGATTTGTATTCGATATGTTTCATAGGTTTTAGGGTTAATAAAAACAGAACCGTTAACTGAATCCTTTAATTTTGATTTAAAATCAACTTTGATAAGTTCGTTCCCCTCACTTTGATAGTTGCCGGCATAACTTATTTCAAAATAATCTAAAGTTCTCTTATCGTAAATAAATAATAGAAACTTATAATTCTTTTGTCTGTTCAATATATCAACGTATCTTGTAAGGATAGAAAAATCCAAGCTTATAGCATATTTTTTCTGCTGAAATTCTTTATTCAATGCATAGCGTCCATGTTCGGGTTCCCAATATTTAATTCCTGAATTGCCAACAAATGCATCATAAAAACATTCAATCATTTCTGAATGATCATCATCATTTTTAGTTAATAACCTATAAAAAGCCTTGCCATGGTATGCAAAGAAATTTTGTAGCCTTAATTTTTCAGATGCCTTTCTAAAGATCTTTTCAAAATCAACAGGATTAACTAAAACTTCTTTTAAAGAAAATGTGGTCGGTGATAATCTTAAAGTGTTTTTATCATTGAAATGAATTTCACACTCTGTTGTCTTATATCCAATTGCAAAGATTTTAATTTTTATGTCTGAGTTTACAGCTTTTATAATAAACTCACCTTCACTATTGGTTATTGTACCGTTATTGGTTCCAATAATCCCAATACTGGCAAATGTTATAGGTTGATTGGTTAAACTGTCAATAACCTTACCTTTGATAATGACTTGTGCATTTGAACACAAAAAAGTTAATGTCAAAAAAAAGAATATGAACAGTTTTTTCATTCAGTGATTTTCTCTTTAAACAAAAACACATTCCCTGTTGGTTCAAATGGCGCATGTAAATAATACACTTCTCCATTCCTTACTTTTATTTTTCTCACATCCGGATAAGATATTTTTTTTGCAAATGATGCGTTGCCTGTTTGAATATTTATTTCTTTTAGTGATTGATAATTTTTGTCAAGAAACACGCCATAAAACTTCTTATGAACATTGTCATATAAAATTTTCCGGTTCCAAGTTTTATCAATCATATAAGAAGTTGCAGTTGTAGATTTATGCTCGGTATCAAATGAAAATTTTCGAATCAAGCTATCTGTATGATCAAATATCATCACTAAGCTATCGGTTACAAATAAAGGTGCATACACATCTTTATGCTTTTGTTCCATTTCATTTACTACTATAAATTCACCGGGCGTCTCTTTTGTATAATATAGATCAGAAAGATCTATGCCCAGTTTTCTATAAAACTCTAAATCTTTTTTCCTTGCCTCAGCCTTTCTTCCAAGGTCATGCTTGTATTTAGATATTTCATTATTGTCTGTAACCACTAAAAACGGATTAGAATATATCTTTTTTATTTTGGTGTCTTCTAAAAAATATTTTGTACTAAATTTTAAACCATCAAACAATTGGATATAAAAGAAACCATCTTTAAATCCTGAATAACTCTTTATGGTTGATTCAAAATATTTTTGATTAAACGTATCCACTTTTAGTTTCTCATTTTGAAATGAAATTTCGAAAACAGCATCAGTTGTAACAGCATATGTTTTATGAATACAACTGTAAAAAAAATATTCAAAATTACTTGGCAAAAATGCTTCATCAACAACTTCATCCTTTTTATTCAAAAGCTTTACAGAACATTTTTCAGTTTGATAATTATACAATGCAACCAATGTATTAGCTTCCCAAAACTCATAATCAAGAACCATTATTTTAGATTCACCAACATACAAATGATCAATTTTTGATTTTGAAACCTCAACCTCTTTTAATTGTGCTGTTGAACGTTCAAGTTTGATAAGAATGATTTGTCCGGTAGTATATTTAAAATCAATAAACTCTCTATTATAACCTATAAATGAAACGACCAAAATACCTTTTGGTAAAGTTGTTCTGAGCATAAAAAAGCCACTATCGTTGGTAATACTAAAATCGGAAGTTCCCTGAACAACAATACCTGCGCGAGCGAGTGGTTTGCGCGTTGAAGCATCAATGACTTGTCCTTTTATCAAGAAATTATCTTGTGCATGTATAAACGTGCAACAAAAAATCAACCCGATAAATATTGCTAGTTTTCGCATAGTAATCATCAATAAAAGTACAATTAATATTTAGAATTTTATATCAAAAGCATTTCAAGAATCTATTAGGCTTTTCTGCTCCGTAGGAGCAGCCTGTTTGTAGAGTGAATAAACAATATGACCATAGCTCCGTAGGAGCGACCTGTATATTGATGGTTTATTCAATCCATTCAAACAAATATTTTTCATCAAATTCAATTTCAAATTTTTCCAAGAACTCAAAATATTCTTCTTTGAAAGTTTTTTTCTTGTGCTGAATTTCTTGATTTAAAATATATTGAATTACCTGATGAATTTGGCTTCTAGAATATGAAAACGCACCAAATCCTTCCTGCCAATTAAATTTTCCGCTTACCCAATTATTATCGTTGATAAATTTTGATGACCCAGCCTTTATATCTCTCACTATATCTGAAATTGAATTCGCTGGGTTTAACCCAATCAATAAATGTACATGGTCGGGCATACAAAAAATTGAGAGCATTTTTTGTCCTCTCTTTTGCAAAATGCCAATGATGAATTTGTGAAGTTCTTCACGATGTTGATTTGGAATTATGTTTTGTCTGCCTTTAACAGCAAAAACAATTTGAATATAGATTTGAGTGTATGTGTTAGGCATATTGTTTACAGGACGCTCCTACGGAGCTAAATTATCATTTATTTTATTTTCTACAAACTGGTCGCTCCTTCGGAGCTCACATTTGTTGGGTATTAAATTTAATGTGACATAAATACTTTCTTTCCCTACAAACAGGTCGCTCCTTCGGAGCCCATTTTTGTTGAATTTTAAATTAATTGTGACCTTAATGATTTTTATATTTTACTACAAACAGTAGCTCCTTCGGAGCTCACATTTGTTGGGTCTTAAATTTTATTTGACATAAATACTTTCTTTCCCTACAAACAAGTCGCTCCTTCGGAGCTCGCAATTGTTGGATTTTAAATTGGATATAGCTTATATGATTTTTTTTTCTACAAACTGGTCGCTCCTTCGGAGCTCGCATTTGCTAGTTTATATAAAAACAGAAACACAATATTTAAGATTGCTCCGTAGGAGCAGCCTGTTTGTAGAAAACATGTAAAGAAAATCATTTAGCTCCGTAGGAGCGACCTGTAAATTTAGACCTGCTCTTTTACCAATCAAATAAACACAAATTAATTCAACTCCACTAAACTTTTTGCTTTAGTAATTGGCAGCTTCAACGTCTTAATTTTTTCATAACCACCCCAAACATTTTTTACACGATGAAACCCTTGTGCCTTTAAAAATGATGCAGCAATCATTGATCGATAGCCGCCTGCACAATGAATTAAATATTCTTTTTCAGGATCCAATTTTTTAAAATCGTTCTTCAAATTATCTAATGGAAAGTTTACCGCTTTTGATATATGTTCGACATGATATTCTCCAACTTTTCTCACATCAAGTATAGTTGTCTCGGTATGCTTTGTATCCAATTCAAATTCTTCGTCATCAATAGAAATCACCATATCAAAACGCTTGTTGGTATTTCTCCATGCTTCAAAACCACCATCTAAAAATCCAATGATATTATCAAAACCAACTCGAGTTAATCGCTCAATACTTTCTTTTTCTTTTCCAATTTCGGCTACTATAATGATGGGTTGAGAAATATCGAGAATGGTTGCAGCCCAAATTGCATATTGTCCGTTCAATCCAAAATTTAATGATTTAGGAATAAAACCATTTTCAAAAACATCGGGAATTCTTGTATCAATAATTGTGGCAACTTTTTTTATTTCATCTTCAAATTCAGTTACCGAAAGGGGTTTCAATCCCTTTTCCATCAACCCATCAAACGATGGGTAACCTTGTTTATTTAATGTGGCATCTTTAAAAAAATATGCAGGAGCGGGTTGAATTCCATCAGTAACTTTTGCGATAAATTGTTCTTTGCTCATTTGTTGCAAAGCATAATTTCTGTGCTTTTGTTCTCCAATTGTAGAGAAAGTTTCTTTTCCAATATTTTTTCCGCAGGCACTTCCTGCACCATGCGCTGGATACACAATTACTTCATCATCAAGCTTCAATATTTTATCGTGCAGCGAATCATACATCATTCCGGCAAGAGTTTCTTTGCTCATCAAACCATCCAACAAATCTGGTCTTCCTACATCTCCAACAAATAAAGTATCACCTGTGAAAATTGCGTTGTCTTTTCCCTCTTCATCTATTAATAAATAACAACTCGATTCTGGAGTATGACCGGGAGTGTGCAATACTTTTATTTTTATTTTCCCGATTAAAAAAACTTCACCATCATTTGCGATATGCGATTTGAAACCCGTTTGAGCAGTTGGACCAAAAACGATTGTTGCTCCTGTTTTATTGGCAAGATCAATATGTCCACTAACAAAATCAGCATGAAAATGTGTTTCAAAAATATATTTGATTTCGGCTTTTTTGGATTGTGCCAAATTGATATACATTTCGTAATCGCGCAGTGGATCAATGATTGCGGCTACTCCATCCGATTCGATATAATAAGCAGCTTGCGCTAAACAATTGGTGTAAAGTTGTTGAATAAACATGGGTTTGGTTTAGAAAACGAAAATAGAATAAAGGTTTTGAAAATAAATTTAAGCGAAAAATTATTTTTTGTTTGGAACTGTTCCAACAAAATCTTTCAAATAAAAAGGTTCGAAATAAGCCACATCTTCAAATTGCTTTTCATGAAATAATTTTTGTGCAATGCCATTCATATTTGCTGCCGAACATTTTATATCATCTATAAAAATGGCATTTTTATGTGTGATACTGTTTTTACATTTTGAACTTCCATTTCCGAAAAAATAAAGTGTTGAAGTTTCGAGCAAATCTGAAAATGAGTTTTCATCTATAATTTTCGCTTCCGTTTTTTGGATAGTATTCATTTGCTCATCAAACACTGCGCAATACACTTCCATTCTTCGCGCATCAATCATGGAACAAAAGTTTGCCTTTTGCCCTTTGCCTTTTGCCTTATTAATTGTTTCATGAGCCAATGTTTCAAGAGTATTAAAAGCAATCAAGGGAATATCTAAAGCATAACACAAACCTTTGGCGGTGCTTACTCCCACTCGCAATCCTGTATAACTTCCAGGACCTTTACTCACAGCAATGGCATCTAAATTTTTCAATTCAATATTTGCATCTTTCATCACAGCATCAATCAATAAAGTAATTTGAGAAGCATGAGAGTTTCCTTCATGATTTTCTTGAAGTGCAAGTATTTTGTTGTTCTGAAGCAATGCAACAGAACAAATTTCGGTAGCGGTTTCTATGCAAAGTATATTTGCCATGCGGCAAACATAAACAGGTTTTAATAGAACAAGAAATCAATCCAAAATTTAAAAGTTGCTATTTCAACATATTAAAAAATAAATGTGTGGTGTTAACCGAGAAATAATAAATTCGCATTTACCTCATCATGACCAAACGTTGGATACCAAAAACTGAACCTGATAAAGAAACTGTTGAAACACTTTCTACAGCACTCAATATTAATAAGGTTTTATCAGGCATTTTGGCTCAACGCGGGCTGAAAACTTTTGAATGCGGTCGTAAATTTTTTCGCCCTAGCTATAACGATTTACATGATCCATTTTTGATGAAAGGAATGGAGACTGCGTTGGCAAGAATTGATGAAGCTATTACAAATAAAGAAAAAATTTTAGTGTATGGCGATTACGATGTTGATGGAACAACATCTGTAGCTGCTGTTTATTCCTACTTTGCCGACAGGTATCCGAATATGGATTTTTATATTCCGGATAGATACAGCGAAGGATACGGCATTTCAACAAAAGGAATTGACTGGGCTGCAGAAAATAATTTTTCGCTCATCATTGCTTTAGATTGTGGAATAAAAGCCGTTGATAAAATTACCTATGCAAATGAAAAGAATATCGATTTCATTATTTGCGATCACCATTTACCGGGTGATGAAATTCCGGCTGCGGTTGCAATTTTAAATCCTAAACAAAAAGATTGCACTTATCCTTTTAAAGAATTATCGGGTTGCGGAATTGGTTTAAAGCTTATTCAAGCCTATAGCATTAAACATAAAATTGATTTTAAATCGGTAGAACAGTTCATGGATTTGGCAGCCATAAGCATTGCTTCTGATTTGGTTCCAATCGAAGATGAAAACAGAGTGATTGCTCATTTTGGTTTGGTGAAATTGAAGAAAAATCCAAACAACGGTTTGCGTGCATTGCTCGAAGCGTATGCCATCAAACCTGAATTATCCATTAGCGATGTTGTGTTTTTTATCGGCCCAAGAATTAATGCCGCGGGAAGAATTGCTGATGCAAAAGATTCGGTTAGATTAATGATTTCAAAAGATTATGAAAAAACAAAAGCCATTGCTGAATTAGTCAATCAGCATAATGTTGATAGAAGAAATTTTGATAAAGATATTACGGAGAAAGCTTTTGAGATGATTGAAAGAGACTCAACATTTCATGAACGAAAATCAACCGTATTGTTTCATAATGAATGGCATAAAGGAGTTATTGGTATTGTTGCCTCACGGTTAATAGAAAAATACTATCGACCAACAATTGTTCTCACCGAATCAAACGGACTGGCTACAGGTTCTGCTCGCTCTGTTGAAGGTTTCGACTTATATAGCGCGATTGAAGAATGTGCTGAGTTACTCGAACAATATGGCGGGCATACACATGCTGCTGGCTTAACCATGCAACTCGAAAACGTAAAACCATTTGCTGATAAATTTGAACGTGTTGTCTCTAAAAACATTGTTGAACGAAGCCTTACTCCTGAAATTGAGTACGATGCTGAAATATTTTTACGTGCCATTACACCAAAATTTTTCAGCATACTCAAACAATTCTCACCATTTGGTCCTGGAAATCAAAATCCAATTTTTATGAGTAAAAATGTTTGGGAAGTTGGAGATGTGATGATTGTTGGAAATAATCACCTAAAGATGAGTATTACGCAGGAAGATGGAGGCAGAATTTTTAAAGCAATAGGTTTTGGATTGGGGGAGCATTATGAAAAAGTTTCGCAAGGAATTTCTTTTGATATGTGTTACGCCATTGAAGAGAACCATTTTAACGGACATGTAAACCTTCAATTGAACATAAAAGACATTTGTTTTAGGACATAAATTATTTTTCTGAAAAAGCTATTTGTATTATTTCAACCAAATCATACATTTGCATCCCGCTTGAAAAAATATTCAAGCTAATAAATTGTCCGATGGTGTAACTGGCAACACATCTGGTTTTGGTCCAGAAAAGTCTAGGTTCGAGCCCTAGTCGGACAACAATGTTAGAATTGCCGGACGATTTAGTCCGGCAATTTTTTAAATAGAAAGGTAATAAAATGTCACCACACAACGAGGTAAAACTTTTTTCAGGAAGAAATTCCCGCTACTTGGCAGAATTAATTGCTGCTGATTTTGGTCAGCCACTTGGTGATGTTACCGTTTCTCAATTTAGCGATGGTGAAATTCAACCAAGTATTAATGAGTCGGTAAGAGGTTGTGATGTGTTTTTCATCCAATCCACTTTTCCAAATGCTGACAATTTAATGGAACTGCTATTAATGATTGATGCAGCAAAACGTGCTTCTGCTCATTATATCACCGCTGTAATTCCTTATTTTGGTATGGCTCGCCAAGACAGAAAAGATAAACCACGCGTTTCTATAGGATCAAAAGTTGTTGCCGACATGCTTAAAGCTGTAGGCGCAAGTCGTGTAATGACGATGGATTTACACGCTCCACAGATTCAAGGTTTTTTTGAAGTTCCGGTTGACCACTTAGATTCATCAGTAGTTTTTATTCCTTATATACGTAATCTAAAAGAAACCAATCTTATCTTGGCATCGCCAGATATGGGCTCTTCAAACAGGACAAGAAATTTTGCAAGAGCATTAAACCTGGATATGGTGATTGTTGATAAAGAAAGAAAACGTGCAAACGAAATTGCTTCAATGACCTTGATTGGTGATGTTACAGGAAAAGATGTGATTCTGATTGATGATATTATTGATACAGGAAACACGTTGGCAAAATCTGCGCAAATGCTTAAAGAAAAAGGCGCATTAAGTGTAAGGGCAATGTGTACGCATCCCGTACTTTCAGGAAAAGCATACGAAACATTAGAAGATTCTTGTATTGATGAGTTAGTGGTTTGTGATACAATTCCTCTTAAAAAAGAAAGTAAAAAAATTAAAGTTTTATCAGTGTCAACTCTTTTTGCAAACGCTATCAGAAATGTTACAGAGTTTGAATCAATAAGTTCACTGTTTAACGTAAACGATAATAAAACAGCAAATTAATATCCGCATTAAATAAGTATAACTTAAAGTGAAGATACCGCGGATGTATCCAAACTTTGAAAACAAAAACAAATAATCACAATGAAATCAGTTGCCATGTTCGGTTACTTGCGGGAGGGAGTTGGTAAAACATCAACCAAACAACTTCGAAACGAGGGTAAAGTGCCATGCGTTATGTACGGCCCAAATGAGCACATCCATTTTTCAATGTATTCTGCAGATTTTAAACTTTTAGTTTATACTCCGAATGCTTACAAAGTAAAATTGGAAATCGATGGAAAAATCTATCGCTCCATTTTAAAAGACATCCAATTCCATCCGGTTAACGATTCGATTCTTCATGCCGATTTCCTTGAAATTCAAGACGACAAAGAAGTAGAAATGTTGATTCCTGTTAAACTTACAGGAAACTCTGTAGGAGTTCGTGCGGGTGGAAAACTTGCTCTAAAATCTAAAAAACTTTTGGTAAGATGCTTACCTCCTAATCTTCCGGATTATATCGAAATCGCTATCGATGATATGAATATCGGAAGTGTGGTAAAAGTTGCCGATGTAAAAGTTAGCAATATGGTTTTGCTTGATTCTCCAAACAATCCAGTTGTAAGTGTTAAAGTTACTAGAGCTGTTGCTGAAGAAGCTAAAACTTCTGCTGCTTCACCTGCTGCTGCAAAAGCTGCACCTTCTAAAGACGAAAAGAAGAAATAATTTTCTTTTCAAATACCTTTTCAAAGCCCGAAGCTATGCTTCGGGCTTTTTGTTTTATGCCTTTTTCTTAGCCAAAAACAGGATTGATTTTTAAATTAATTTTAAGCATTTAAAAAAAACAACTATCCTATTCTGACCGCTGCTAGTCTAATTTCATTTGGCAAAAAATAAATTGAAATGATTATAT
>Ga0194047_10001032_pt1 | contig 17642 bp, 13 predicted proteins | sample JunL225m_MetaG_2_FD_160070 | JGI IMG/M metagenome (GOLD analysis project Ga0194047, IMG submission 160070) | Anoxic zone freshwater microbial communities from boreal shield lake in IISD Experimental Lakes Area, Ontario, Canada - Jun2016-L221-5m | ecosystem: Environmental > Aquatic > Freshwater... | reverse complement strand
TTTCAAATAATCTTTTACTATGAAGAGTTTGATCCTGGCTCAGGATTAACGCTAGCGGCAGGCATAATACATGCAAGTTGAACGGGATTAGTTGTAGCAATACGACTATGAGAGTAGCGCACGGGTGCGTAACGCGTATGCAACCTGCCTCCAACCGGGGAATAGCCCCTCGAAAGAGGGATTAATACCGCATAAAATAGTGAATAGGCATCTATTTACTATTAAAACTACGGTGGTTGGAGATGGGCATGCGTGACATTAGCTAGTTGGTAGGGTAATGGCCTACCAAGGCTACGATGTCTAGGGGGTCTGAGAGGATGTCCCCCCACACTGGTACTGAGATACGGACCAGACTCCTACGGGAGGCAGCAGTAGGGAATATTGGTCAATGGGCGCAAGCCTGAACCAGCCATGCCGCGTGCAGGATGACGGCCCTATGGGTTGTAAACTGCTTTTGTACGGGAAGAAACCCCACTACGTGTAGTGGGTTGACGGTACCGTGAGAATAAGGATCGGCTAACTTCGTGCCAGCAGCCGCGGTAATACGAAGGATCCTAGCGTTGTCCGGATTTACTGGGTTTAAAGGGAGCGTAGGCGGACTTTTAAGTCAGTGGTGAAAGCCTGCAGCTTAACTGTAGAATTGCCATTGAAACTGATTGTCTCGAGTGTGGTTGAGGTCACTGGAATGTATCATGTAGCGGTGAAATGCTTAGATATGATACAGAACACCAATTGCGAAGGCAGGTGACTAAGCCATTACTGACGCTGATGCTCGAAAGCGTGGGGATCAAACAGGATTAGATACCCTGGTAGTCCACGCCCTAAACGTTGAATACTCGACCTTAGCGATATACAGTTAGGGTCCAAGCGAAAGCGTTAAGTATTCCACCTGGGAAGTACGATCGCAAGATTGAAACTCAAAGGAATTGACGGGGGCCCGCACAAGCGGAGGAGCATGTGGTTTAATTCGATGATACGCGAGGAACCTTACCTGGGCTTGAATGTGAGTGACCGCTGCCGAAAGGTGGCTTCCCTTCGGGGCACAAAACAAGGTGCTGCATGGCTGTCGTCAGCTCGTGCCGTGAGGTGTTGGGTTAAGTCCCGCAACGAGCGCAACCCCTATCTTTAGTTGCCATCAGGTTATGCTGGGGACTCTAAAGAGACTGCCTACGTAAGTAGTGAGGAAGGTGGGGATGACGTCAAGTCATCATGGCCCTTACGTCCAGGGCTACACACGTGCTACAATGGTAGATACAATGAGTTGCGACATGGTAACATGAAGCTAATCTCAAAAAATCTATCTCAGTTCGGATTGAGGTCTGCAACTCGACCTCATGAAGTTGGATTCGCTAGTAATCGGATATCAGCAACGATCCGGTGAATACGTTCCCGGGCCTTGTACACACCGCCCGTCAAGCCATGGAAGTTGGGAGAACCTGAAGTCGATAACCGCAAGGAATCGCCTAAGGTTATACTGATAACTGGGGCTAAGTCGTAACAAGGTAACCGTACCGGAAGGTGTGGTTGGACCACCTCCTTTCTAGAGTTGGATTTGATGTCCGCTATTTCAAAATACTTCAATTTTTATCGTTCTATTTACCTATAACAATAAGCTGTAGGGTAACCAATAGCGAAAATCAGAGGGTCTTTCCTTCTGAGTGATGCTTGATTAATAAAATAGTCTCGTAGCTCAGTTGGTTAGAGCGCTACACTGATAATGTAGAGGTCCCCAGTTCAAATCTGGGCGGGACTACAACAATCGTTATTGGGGGATTAGCTCAGCTGGCTAGAGCACCTGCCTTGCACGCAGGGGGTCAACGGTTCGAATCCGTTATTCTCCACAATCACGCTATGCGTGGTATGTTCTTTGACATTTTGAAAGAAAACACAATTTTCACAAATTGAGATATTAAATAATTAAGTTACTAAGAGCGTATGGGGGATGCCTTGGCTCTCAGAGTCGATGAAGGACGTGACTAGCTGCGATAAGCTTTGGGGAGCTGCTAATAAGCTTTGATCCGAAGATTTCCGAATGGGGAAACCCGATCCGAATGGATCCTATGGATAACCCGCTGAACTGAAACATCTAAGTAAGCGGAGGAAAAGAAAATAATAATGATTCCCTGAGTAGTGGCGAGCGAAACGGGAACAGCCCAAACCGATAATGTTTCGGCATTATCGGGGTTGTAGGACTGCAATATGATTGTAAAAGTAAAGTTGAAGCTTCTGGAAAGTTGCACAACATAGGGTGATAGTCCCGTAAACGAAAGTTTTTACATGATAGCAGTATCCTGAGTAGCGCGGGGTCGGAGACGCCTTGCGTGAATCTGCCAGCACCATCTGGTAAGGCTAAATACTACTGAGAGACCGATAGCGAACTAGTACTGTGAAGGAAAGGTGAAAAGAATCTCGAACAGAGAAGTTAAAAGAACCTGAAACCATACGCTTACAAGCGGTCAGAGCCCTTCGGGGTGATGGCGTGCCTTTTGCATAATGAGCCTACGAGTTACTCTTCACTGGCAAGGTTAAGGACTTAAGGTCCGCAGCCGAAGCGAAAGCAAGTCTGAATAGGGCGTTCAGTCAGTGGAGGTAGACGCGAAACCTGAGTGATCTACCCATGACCAGGATGAAGGATAGGTAACACTATCTGGAGGTCCGAACTTATTAGCGTTGAAAAGCTACAGGATGAGTTGTGGGTAGGGGTGAAAGGCTAATCAAACTGGGAGATAGCTCGTACTCCCCGAAATGTTTTTTGGAACAGCCTCAAGTAAAAGTGTCACAGAGGTAGAGCTACCAGTTGGGTGAGGGGGTGTCAAAACCTACCGAGCTCAGATGAACTCCGAATACTGATGACATGTTTCTTGGGAGTGAGCCCTTGGGTGCTAAGGTCCGAGGGCGAGAGGGAAAGAACCCAGACCATCAGCTAAGGTCTCAAAATCTATACTAAGTTGAACTAACGTGGTCCAATCGCTAAGACAGCTAGGATGTTTGCTTGGAAGCAGCCATTCATTTAAAGAGTGCGTAACAGCTCACTAGTCGAGCGATCGGGCGTGGATGATAAACGGGCATCAAGTATAGTACCGAAGCTATGGATGTATATTTATATACGTGGTAGGGGAGCATTCTAACAGCGCTGAAGATGTAACGTGAGTTATGTTGGAGCAGTTAGAAAAGCCAATGTAGGCATAAGTAACGATAAGGCGGGTGAGAAACCCGCCCACCGATAGACTAAGGTTTCCTGATCAACGTTAATCGGATCAGGGTTAGTCGGGACCTAAGGCAAAGCGGTTAAGCTAAGTCGATGGAAGACAGGTTAATATTCCTGTACCAATTGCAATCCGATGGGGTGACACAGAAGTGAAAGATCCGCGTACTGACGGAATAGTACGTTAAAGCTTGTAGATATAGGTTGGGTAGGCAAATCCGCCCGACTTGTCGAAAGTGATAGTACCACAAGTCTTCGGATGAGTGGATAGTGATCCTAATCCAGCTGTCGAGAAAAACCTCTAAGTATAATTGCAATTGCCCGTACCTCAAACCGACACAGGTAGTCAAGGAGAATATCCTAAGGTGCTCGAGTGAATCACGGTTAAGGAACTCGGCAAATTAACCCTGTAACTTCGGGATAAGGGGTGCCCCCTTCGGGGGGCCGCAGTAAAATGGCCCAGGCGACTGTTTATCAAAAACACATGGCTTTGCAAAATCGAAAGATAAAGTATAAGGCCTGACACCTGCCCGGTGCTGGAAGGTTAAGAGGGGATGTCAACCGCAAGGTGAAGCATTGAATCGAAGCCCCAGTAAACGGCGGCCGTAACTATAACGGTCCTAAGGTAGCGAAATTCCTTGTCGGGTAAGTTCCGACCTGCACGAATGGTGTAACGATCTGGGCTCTGTCTCAACCGTGAGCTCGGTGAAATTGTGGTATCGGTGAAGACGCCGGTTAATCGCATCGGGACGGAAAGACCCCATGCACCTTTACTATAGCTTAGCATTGAGTTTGTGTAAATAATGTGTAGGATAGGCGGGAGACTTTGAAGTGGTATCGCTAGGTATCATGGAGTCAACCTTGAAATACCGCCCTTTATTTACTTGAATTCTAACTCCGTAATGCGGAGGACATTGCTTGGTGGGTAGTTTGACTGGGGTGGTCGCCTCCAAAAAAGTATCGGAGGCTTTCAAAGGTATACTCAGTACGCTTGGTAACCGTACGTAGAGTGTAATAGCATAAGTATGCTTGACTGTGAGGCCTACAAGCCGAGCAGGGTCGAAAGACGGATATAGTGATCCGGTGGTTCTGTATGGAAGGGCCATCGCTCATAGGATAAAAGGTACGCTGGGGATAACAGGCTGATCTCCCCCAAGAGCTCATATCGACGGGGAGGTTTGGCACCTCGATGTCGGCTCGTCACATCCTGGGGCTGGAGAAGGTCCCAAGGGTTCGGCTGTTCGCCGATTAAAGTGGCACGCGAGCTGGGTTCAGAACGTCGTGAGACAGTTCGGTCCCTATCTGATGTGATCGTTGGAAGTTTGAGAGGATCTGACCTTAGTACGAGAGGACCGGGTCGGACGTACCTCTGGTGTATCTGTTGTGGCGCCAGCTGCAGTGCAGAGTAGCTACGTACGGACAAGATAAGCGCTGAAAGCATCTAAGCACGAAACTTACCTCAAGATGAGACTTCCTTTAAGGGTCGTAGAAGACTACTACGTTGATAGGCTGTAGATGTAAAGATAGTAATATCAAAGTCGAGCAGTACTAATTACCCGTAGACTTATATTTTTAAATAAAATATCCAAAATAAATTATTGTGTTTTCTTTCAATTATTGTCAAATTCATAAACGATCTTTATGGTGACTATTGCGATGGGGTACACCTCTTCCCGTTCCGAACAGAGAAGTTAAGCCCATCTGCGCAGATGATACTTGGATAAAACCAGGGAAAGTATGTCGTTGCCGTAATATTATAAAAGCTATTTCAAAAGTAATTTTGAGATAGCTTTTTTTTTTGTGAAAATGTGTAACTAAAACTATACTTTGCTTTTGTATAAAATTAAACTTAAATGCTAAAAATTAGTAATGATTTATTAAGGAAGCTTACAATCGGAATTTTAGTTTTGATGATAATATCAATTTTTTTTGGTGAGTCGAGTTCTAACTCCAAAGAAATTGGTGAAACTATTTTTTGGTTTCATGCAAGAGCTGTACTTAGTTTTTCTATGCTATTACTATTGGTTTTTACAATATCAATAGTGAGAACAAAAGAACTTTTAATTAATTTTAAATCAAGAAAAGATCTTCTTATATTATCCTTAATCTTTATATCACTAGTTTTGGGTTTTGTTAATTCAGGAAATTATGGATATATATTTCAAAGGATGCAGATTAAAGTTCCTTTTTTGATTTTGCCTTTATGTGCAAGCTCATTGAATATCGATAGAAAAGGATTTCAGACTATATTATTTGTTTTTATGTTATTTACATTTTCACTTGCGACTTATACTTTCATAAATTACATCATTAATTTTGATGTAATTAATGCTGCATACTTAAATTCCAAAGTGATGCCTTCTCCTATAAATCATGTTAGGTTCAGTATTTTACTTGCACTAGCAACATACTCATCATATTTTTTGTTAAAGACAAATTATAACCGGTTTAAGTATATTAAAACAGTTTTAGTTGTAGTAGGTATGTTTTTGTTTGTTTTTATACACTTATATTCTGTAAGAAGTGGCATTATAGCTATTTACGCCATAGCTTTTACTGAAACTCTTTCGTATATGATTAAAACTAGATCTTTTAAAAAAGGAATGTCATTTTTTCTTGTTTTAATTTCCTGTAGTATTATTATATTTATGTTTTCACCAACTCTAAAGAATAAGGTTACAAATACAAAAAGTGATATTGGTATATACAATAGTAAAGGAAATGCAAATTATAATTCATTGTCGACAAGATTAATATCTTATCAAGTTGCTATTGATTTATTTAAAGAAAATGTATTTTTCGGATGTGGTCTTGGTGATTTAGAAATTAAAAACACAAAGCTTTTTAAAGAAAAATTTCCTGAGATCGAAACTCCTATTATTCCGCATAATGAATTTTTATATTATTTGGCGTCTATGGGAGTAGTAGGTTTTCTAATTTTTATCTTCTGTTTTTTCTTTCCGCTTTTTTATAATAAAAACTATAAAAATGATTTTTTGTTAATGGTATATATTGTATTATTTCTCTCTTTTATGACAGAGCCTATGATAGAGAACCAACTTGGAGTTGCTGTTACGACCATTTTTATTACATTACCATTAATGATTAAAAAAGAAGAAAGGTTTCAATTATTTTTTTGAAGTTGAAACGTTTTTTTATATTTTAAATAGACTTCTTTCGCATTTATCCTGGCGATTAAAAATCCATATTTCCCATCTAAAAATCCATGTTTTATAAAATAGTCTCTGAGAAATCGGGAGATTGGATTTATTAATATTTTAAACCATGAAGATTTCTTCCCTTTTTGAAAATATGTTTCAGCTGCAATAGTCGAAAAATAATCAGCCTTTTTATAATGTTCTTCAATTGTATTATAAGAATAATGTAACAAGTTTCCGGTTAGATGTTTTGTGACACATTCAGATTCTAAAACATATTTATCATGAGGATTGAGTCCATCCCATTTGCCTTTTCTACTATCCCACAATCTTAGTTTTATATCTGGATACCAAGCACCGTGTTTAATCCATTTGCCACAATAATTGTTCAAACGATTGAAGCTATATCCGTCAAATTCCCAATCAGTTTTTATTTTTTTTATTTCAGTTGTAAGTTTTTTATCGGGAAATTCATCAGCATCCAATGATAAAATATTTGGAAATTTTGCTTGAGTAATCGCAAAGTTTTTCTGCTCAATATGTCCTTCAAATTTATGTTTTACAATTCGAGCACCTTTACTTTCGGCAATTTCACAAGTTTTATCTGTTGAAAATGAATCAACAACAACAATATCATCAGCAATGTCAACAATTGAATCGATACAATTAGCAATATTTTGCTCTTCGTTAAAGGTTATTATTACAACGCTAATTGGTGTCATCGATAATTATTGCGGAAGTGAATATTGTATTTTAACTCTTAATGGAGTATAAACTGCATCAAGTTTTTGAAAGATAGATTTATCAATTATAAGAATTTCATCTTTCTCTTTTTGTATAAAAATTCCCGTAACTTTTACATAGAACTGTTTCCCGTTTTCTAGATTAGTTATGAGAATTAAAGTTCCTATTGGTAAACTATTATGAAGTATGGATTTCTCCAAACCAACTGTACAATATCCAGTTTCTTCAATAAATGGAGCATTAGAAAGCAGGTATTGCGAAGAACCCCTTTTTGCTGAAACAGAATTTAATGAATTCCATTTTTCATAAGGTTTTATTACATACGCGCCATCAACTATTAAACTTTGACCTATTTCTAGTTTGTTGCTAGTTAGTCCATTCCATTTATAAATAAGTTGAGTTGTGATTTTATATTTTTGTGCGATTTTATTTATGTTTTCACCTTGGGACACAATATGAAATTTTGTTTTCTCCGACTCTTTTGAATCTGCATTTGCATGAGTTTCTTCAACAATTGGGTTTTCGTTTTTCTTTGATGATGAATCAGGAAAAGATTTTATAATTTTATTTTTTGTTGGCAATAATGTTTTTGTTGATATTTCTGTTCTTTTTTTCTCTTTTTTGGGTTCGATAATTACAAAGCTGCTATCATTAGAAACCAGAGGTATTTTAATCAAATCGCCATTATTAAGTTTATCAGTTTTGTCTGGATTTGCCTCAATTATTTTTCCCGTTTCAATATTGTATCTTCTAGCAATTGCATATAAACCTTGCCCTTTTTCGGTTTTATGGATAATGAATTTTTTTCCATTAATTGTTTCAATTCTTAATGAATCAAGAGGTTTTGATTCTGAAATAACAGAAAACAACAACATAGAAAAAAGAAATATTGAACTAATAATTTTCATTTTTTAAAAAGGTATTTACAGATCTTAAAACTTTCTATACTATTTAACTTTATCGATAATAAATGTTGACCATGCCAATGGCTTATCATTAAATAATATTTTTGTTTGCGCCCATGTATTTAAAAACAATTCTGAATTACGATAAGCGTCTAAACTAATTTCATTTTCCCAAGTACTGTATGTGAAAAATACATTTTTTTGATTCACATCACACAATAATTCGAGTGATTTACAGCCATCAAAATTAGCGATATAATTTTTCGATGCATTAAACACTTTTAAAAACACGTCAACATTTTCAGGTTGAAATGACATTCGTACAATTCTATTAATCATAAAACTCAATAAATATTTGACCACCTTCATTTAATCCGAGAAGTTGTCCAGCTTTTCCTGTATTCATTGCTATTTCAAGCATCCCATTTTCATTAAATAAAGCGAGTTCTGTTCCATTCGAAACGTCACTATAATTTTTGCTTATATAAGATATTTTATCTTTTCTGCGATAAAAAATCGCAAAACGATTCTTGGTTTTATTCTCAAATAATTTTCTTGAAATATTTGTTATAGCGTTTCCATAGCCATCAATAAAAACAATACTACCTCTTATTAAATTTTCTTCAACAACTGGTGAAACATTTTGCTTAATGTTATTAATTTTTGATGGAGTTGTGAATGAATTAAGATCTTCACCATGAATAATTTTTGCAGCTAAACTGATAAATATGTTTTTGTCAGGAAATAAATCTTCTTGAATAATCAGGTTTTCGTTTACAGCATATACTTCTTCCGGTTTTTCATTAAACAATAATGAGAAAACTCCATTATCTGCACCTATATAATACTGCTTATTATGATATATGATCAGAAATTGTTTATGCTTTGTATATGAAGTATCAACTGAAATAATATTAATTGTTTGTTCAGGGAAATTTAAAGATGAATTTTTTAAAATATATGCAGTTTGCAGAATATCGTGAGGTATTATTGAATGTGAAATATCGATAATAGTTGCATTAGGGATTTTTGAGTAAATCAATCCTTTTAGCGAAGCTACGTAAGGACTATTATGTCCATAATCGCTAATAAGAGTGATAAATGCCATGTGTTATTTTTTTTATTAAATTCGCCCAACAAAAATATCACTCGCAAGTATAATTTAATCAACATTAATTAAAATAATTGGTAAACAAAGAAATCATAATAGACACTATTGAGCCACGCGACCTGCTTGGGGTAAACAATCAAAATCTTAAAGTTATTCTAAAATATTTCCCCAAACTCAATATAGTTTCAAGAGGAGACAAGCTAATTGTTAAGGGGAGTGTAAGAGAAATTGAACTTTTCGAACATAAACTTGATGAAATATATAGGTACGTTTTGAAACATGGAACAGTTAATAGTTCAGAATTTGAAAATGTTTTCACTGATAACAAACTTGATATTGATATACCAAATTCTGATTCTAAAAATCACGACTCAGATTCTGATGTAATCCTATATGGAAATCATGGAAAAGTGATTCGTGCAAAAACACCAAACCAGAAAAAAATGGTTGAGCTCTTAAATAAAAACGATATTCTTTTTGCAATAGGGCCTGCAGGAACAGGTAAAACATATACTGCAGTTGCTCTTGCTGTAAAAGCATTAAAAAATCGAGAGATCAAACGAATTATTTTGGCCAGACCAGCTGTTGAAGCAGGAGAGAGTTTAGGTTTTTTACCTGGAGACATGAAGGAAAAAATTGATCCTTACTTGCGACCATTATATGATGCATTGGATGATATGATTCCTCCAGAAAAATTAAAGCAGCACATTGAAAACAGAGTAATAGAAATTGCTCCAATGGCTTTTATGCGCGGTCGTACTTTGGATAATGCATATGTTATTCTTGATGAAGCGCAAAATGCAACCGACCTTCAATTGAAAATGTTTTTAACAAGGATGGGGCCAAGTGCAAAATTTATTATCACAGGAGACCTTACACAAATTGATCTTCCAAAGGCACAACAATCAGGTTTACTCAAAGCTGTAAAAATTTTAAAAGAGATTGATGGAATTGACTTTGCCTTTCTTAGTTTTGAGGATGTGGTAAGGCATAAACTCGTAAAAGACATCATTAAAGCATACGAAAATTAAACAATTTATAAATATTAGATGTTTATTAAATGAATTCACTATTTTAGTTTTATAATTTAACCAATGGAAAACGCACTTATTTCAACAAATTATTTTTTTAAAAATCAAAAAGGATTTTACCGTGGTAAGGTCAGAGATGTATATAATATTAGCGACAAGCTATTAGTAATGGTAGCTTGCGACCGTATCTCGGCATTTGATGTAGTTCTAAAAAGAGCGATACCTTATAAAGGTCAGGTATTAAATCAAATCGCTTCTTATTTTTTGGATATGGCATCTTCAAGTGTTCCAAATTGGAAGGTTAACTGTCCTGACCCAAATGTTACAATTGGTTACTATTGCAAACCTTACATGGTTGAAATGGTTATTCGTGGGTATCTTTCTGGTCATGCTTGGCGTGAATATAAAGAAGGCAAACGTGAAATTTGTGGAGTAAAAATGCCTGATGGATTACGCGAAAATGATCCGTTCCCAAATCCAATTATCACACCAACTATAAAAGCAATGCAAGGTCATGATCTTGATATTTCCAGAGAAGAAATTATCAAGCAGAATCTTGTGAGTAAAGAAGAGTACGAACAAATTGAAGAATATACAAACACTCTTTTTAAAATTGGATCCGATGCTGCAAAAAAGCAAAATTTAATTTTAGTTGATACTAAATATGAGTTTGGAAATCTTGATGGGAAAATACTATTGATAGATGAAATTCATACTCCAGATTCATCACGTTATTTTTATAATGAAACCTATAATGAGATTCAAAATAAAGATCAACAACAACGACAATTATCAAAAGAATTTGTCAGACAATGGTTAATTGAAAATGGGTTTCAGGGTGAAGAAGGACAACATCAACCATTAATGACTGATGAGTTTGTAGATTCTGTTACTAACAGATATATAGAATTGTTTGAACAGATTACAGGAAGTGGATTTGTGAAAGGTGATTATCAAAATATAGAATCACGTATCGAAAAAAACATCAATAATTATTTAGAAACAATAAATTAAAACCCAATGAAAAAAAATCTATTTTTATTATCTGCTGCAGTTTTTTGCTCAATGGCATTAATGGCACAAACTGTTTCAAAGTTTAATGGAATATTCAAATCTGGAGGATGGCAATTTATTCAGTCATCTCAAACATTTGCAAACGCCAGTTATTACGGACCTCAAAATATTATTTTTGATAAAAACGGGAACGGTTGGGTACTTGAAGGAATGGGAAGTCGTTTAAGAATTATTGACGCAGGTCAAACTGCAGTTTATTTACGTGCAGGAAATGTATCTGGAACTTCAGGTTCTTTAAACAATACTGCTGGATCGAATGCCTTATTTCAGAATCCAACTGATTTTGTAATGGACACATCAGGGAATTTTTATATTGCTGATGCAGGCAATAATTGCATAAGAAAAGTTTCACCATATTTTACATTAGGCAATGTTCAATCAGTAACAACCTTTGCCGGAGTAATGGGAGCTACAGGAGGTTATTTAGATGCAACAGGAACTTTGGCGCAGTTTAATGCACCTACAGGTTTAGCAATTGATAATGCAGGAAATATTTATGTTTCTGATTATAACAATCATTGTATCCGTAAAATCACTCCTTCAGGTGCCGTTTCATTATTAGCAGGAAGCGGAACAGGAAATCCATTAGCTCACGGAAGTATTGATTCAGTTGGAGGTTATGCAAGTTTTTATAATCCAAGTGGATTAGGATGGTTTAGTACTACAGAATTATTAGTTGCTGATTTAGGGAATGCAAAAATTAGAAAAGTAAATATTTTAACAGGAAGGGTTACTACAATTGCAGGTACAGGAACACCTGGAAATACTGATGGAGATGCATTAACACAAGCAAAGTTTAGTTCACCTACTGATGTTGTGATGGATGGTAATCAAAATATTTATGTTACAGATGGGTATTCAAATTTGATCAGGAAAATTTCAGGAAGTTGCGTAACAACTTTTGCAGGTAGTGAAATAAATGCCGGAAATGCTCCTGCAACGGATACCGCAAATGGTATTGGAACTAATGCAAGATTTAACGTGCCTACAGGAATTTCTTTTTATAATGGCGTGTTATATGTTTCTGATTATGGTAACAATTCGATTCGTAAAATCACGGTTCCTTCATTACCTCAAAGTTCACCTATTGCAAAGTTTTCTATCAATGCATCAGGGTCAACAAATACAGCTTACAGTTTTATCGACAGCACAGTAGCGACTGTTAATTCAAGAGTATGGAGATTTACTCCTAACACAGTTACTTATGTTGGAGGTACAGATTCAACTTCGGCAATAGCTCAAGTTAAATTTAATGTAAAAGCAAATTATACTGTTACTTTAACTGATGTAAATTGTTGGGGAAAGAATACTAAATCAGCTACAATTAATATTTTAAATACCGGAGTAAATGAAGTAAATGCTGATAAATATATTTCGGTATATCCAAACCCTACTAACGGTTTATTTGAAATTGATATCAATACAATTGAAGCAAATACACTTCGCTTGATGGATATTAACGGTAAAGTAATTATTGAACGTAAAGTTTTATCTTCAAAAGAAAGACTAGATATGACAGGTTTTGCCAAAGGTGTTTATATTTTAAATATTTCAGGAAGTGAATTTTCTTTAAACAAGAAATTAATCCTTGAATAAAAATGTTTGCCATCTTAAAATAAAAAAAGCGGAATAACTATTCCGCTTTTTTTATTGATAAAATATTTTTTTTAATTAAGCTCCCAATGATGTTTTCAATTCATGCACTTGACTTTCCCAAAGCTGAATAGAATTTGATTCATCAGCTAAGTCAACAAAATCAGTAATCACTAAAGCTACATCATCAGTTAATTCATCTTGAATAATCTCAAATTCAAAAAACTCATCAGCTCTCGAATTTGCCCATTTAAATTTCATGCATTTATTTGGAGTCTTTTTTAGGAGTTCAGCGATTTGTTCATCGTTGTTCCATTTAAATTTATAAAGGTTATTGTAAATATCAACATCATCAGCAAACCAACCTGCTAAACCTGATGGAGTGCTGATTGAATTAAACAGCATTGAAGGGGATGATTTTATTTCAAACTCTAACCTGATTTTTTTCTTTTTATGTGTTGTCATTGCTAATAGTGTACGGCACTTTTACCATGTACAATGGCAAATATATGTTTTTAATGTTCTTATCAAATTTTTTCTTTATTTTTTTGAATGGATTAGTTTTCATCTTTTTTATGGCGTTCAATTTTTAAATGAAAAGGTCCAAATCTTTTTTCTTCTACTTCAGTTTTATTGCCGTTTTCAATAATTACTTTTTTCTTTTTTGTGAATACATGAATTCCTGTATCAGTAGAATCGGATTCAAAAAAAGACCAATTAATATTAATATCATCATCATCATCTTTTTCATTTAAATCAGGAGAGTTGTCTAAACATTTCAAACCTTTTTCGGTCATTATAAATATTTTCCCAGAGTATTCATTTTCGTTGAATTTATTTCTGTTCAACATTTCCTTTACTCCATCATCAATTTTTAAAATTGTTCCAACAGGAATATTCAAAGTCATTTTAACATCTGGATATTTCCATTTTCCATTTTTTGGAATAAATATACCTTGATCAAAAGTGATTGTTGAATCTTGTGACAGAATATTATAGTTAATTTTTTCAGCAAAAGATAAAGCATCAGATTTTGTATAGCCATGTGATGATTTTTTGACTTCGATAAATACACTATCAGAAAATGATTTTCTAATTTTTAATTTTTGTGTTTGCTGTAAAATACCTTCATCCGACATGCTGAAACTTATGCCATCATCATCAGTCACTATCGAGATGTTTTCGTTATCTAATTCTTTCTTTGTACTTATAAGGTAAAGCGTGTCATGTTTTTCAACTGAAATGTTTTGAGTGAAAGTTGATTTGGTTTTAACACTATTACCATATTTAATTCCTCCGTAGATCAATAATGCAAATCCTGTAAAACTGATTAAACTCAAAATGGAATAGATAGGTCGTTTCTTAAATTTCAGATTAAACAGCAATCTAAAAGCCGATATGATGATTGATAGAAGCGTTGCAGAAACAATGAGTAGGATACCGGATTTAATAATGTTTAAAACAGTTCCATCATCAATGCACATGTTTAAGAACTCTTTTATGAAAGCACCTTTACTGATTCCGAAATATAAAAATGCTGTTAGAATAATTCCTATAATCCCAAGTAGTAATAATGCAACTGCAAATATTTTCCCAAACGCATTAATAACAGCACCGGCAATTTCGATAATTGCATGAGTTGCATTACCTGCAAAACTTTTCACTTCATTCGCAACTTTAGGAGCATTTTGTTTTGCCTGATTGAAAGTGTTTTTTACTTCACGTTCGATATTTGAAACGTCAATTGGATTGCCTTTCATTTGCAGCTTTTGAGTTGGAGTTAGTGCTTTTGGTACAACTATCCATAATACAACATAAACTATAAAGCCAAATCCAAATCCGAAAAATGAAAGGGCAAAGAACAATCTTACCCAAACAGCATCTAAGCCAATATAGATTGCAATACCGGAGCATATTCCTCCAAGAACTTTATCATCAGTGTCTCTGAAAAGATGTTTTTTATTTTGAGAGTTTAAAGATAGTTGATCAGATTCTTCCATCGGTTTCATCACAACCCAAAGGATGATATATAATAATCCACCCGAACCAAAAATAAAAAACACGATTAAAAAGATCACTCTTACTAATGTTGGATCAATTTCAAAATAATTTGCAATACCAGAACATACACCGGCAAGAACTTTATTATTTAAATCTCTACGAAGTTTATTGGTGTTATGAAATTCGTTTGAAGTTTTTTGTTCAGTTGTTTGTTTTCTTTCTGAAGTGTCTTCGTCATCGAGTTCGTTAACATCGCCCATTACAATGATTATTTCACTAATAATAGTTTCATTAACAATCGCTGAAGGGTTAGGAAGTTTTCCACTTATCAATTCAGCCATTCGAGCTTCAATATCCATAATGATATCTTTTGCGCCTTGAGTATTTGCAAAATGAGTTTTCAGTTTATTAATGTAATTGTTGAGCTTTTCAAAAGCTACATCATCAATTGTGAAAACTATTCCTCCGAGATTAATATTAAAAACTTTGTTCATATTCGATGAATTAAATTTTGTTATTTTTTCTTTGTAGTACGATTTACAGCAATAACCAATTCATTCCAGGTTTCGCTTAATTCTTTTAAAATTCTTTTCCCTTCAATTGTTAATTGAAAATATTTTCGTGGTGGTCCTGAGTTTGATTCAACCCATTGGTAACTTAGTAACTCGTCATTTTTTAAACGTGTAAGCAAAGGGTAGAGTGTGCCTTCAACAACAATCATTTTTGAATTTTTTAACTCTTCAATAATATCTGAAGCATAAACTTCACCTCTTGAAATAATAGAAAGAATACAGTATTCAAGTATTCCTTTTTTCATTTGTGCTTTCGTGTTTTCGATATTCATGTTCTATTTCTTATCACTGTATTAACAGTAAACAATTTTCACTTTCGGCAACAAAAGTATGCAAAAGATTGTACTGTGCAATACAAAGTACTAAATTATGTATGATTATGAATTATTGAATTTGTTTTCATGTAAATAATTTCTAGAAACTTGAGATTCTGTGAAGAAAACTTGAGGGTTAAATTTCTAACAGCATTCTCCTGAGAAGATCTAATCCTTCCAAAGCTGTACGTTGAATTGTTCGTTCACGATTATCACCCATATTATATATACGTGCAAAGGTTTCTGTTTTTGAACTCACAGCAATCCAAACTGTACCCAAGGGTTTATCGAGAGTGCCTCCATCAGGTCCGGCTATTCCGGAAGTTGCAATTGCATAATCAGTATTAAACTTTATGCGTATTTGTTCAGCCATTTTAGAAACACATTCTTTACTAACGGCTCCATGAGTATTTAAAATATTTTCATCCACATTCAATTCATGAGTTTTAATTTCATTGGAATAACTAATTATGCTTCCAATATAATAAGATGAACTTCCGGGAACAGATGTGATGAGATGAGAAATATATCCGCCAGTACAACTTTCGGCAGTTGATAATGTTTTGTTTTTTTTATGCAGAAGTTCTCCGACAGATTTCTGCAGAGTGTCATCTTCTACGCCAAAAATATATTCTCCAATAATATGATAAAGTGCAGTAATGATGATTTTTATTTCTTCATTTAATTTATCATGGTCTTCTCCTAATCCACTCAAGCGCAAACGAACTTGACCAACTGATGGGAGATAAGCAAGTTTTATATGAGAAGGTAAATCGTTTTCCCAGTCTTCAATTTTTTTTGCAAGAAATGATTCTCCAATTGAAGTTGTTTGAATTGTCCGATGAATAATTACAGGAAATGAAAATTTCTGTTTGAGTTTTGGAATTGCTTCTTCAGTGAAAATTGTTTTCATTTCGAAAGGGACACCCGGCATTGAAATATAAATTTTATCATCAACATCAAACCACATTCCTGGAGCAGTTCCACTTTTATTAAATAACACTTCACATATTTCCGGAACCATTGCTTGATTTTTATTTGTATCAATCATTGGTAATTTTCTATTGCTGAAAATTTTTGTAACCCATTCTAAAACTTTTTCATTTATTACTAAAGATGAATTGAAATAATTACACAAAGTCAATTTTGTAATATCATCTTTTGTTGAGCCAAGTCCTCCGGTTAATATAATAATATCTGCACGATCTTTTGCTGCATTCAATGCATCAACTATATCTTGTTCTGAATCTGAAACTGATGTGCGATGCACCACTGATACACCAATTTTGCTAAGCTCTTGGCCAATCCAAGATGAATTCGTATCAATGATTTGACCGATTAAAATCTCATCACCAATTGTGATTATTTCAGCTTTTATTTTATTAAATTTCATTACTCAAAATTAATAAAAACCATGAATGCTACATTAATTAATTTCATGAAATTAATTTTCAAAAATTATAAATCATCAAATAAATCAAACAATAAATTTTTATCGAAAAATTTTTCTGAACTAAAAAAAATAAAATGTAATTCACGTTTTTTTATATGAAATAATTTTAAATAAAACGTTTTTATAACAATCAGATAATCCACTCAAAGCCATATTATACAACTGTTACAAGCAGTTGTTGTTTTTTTTAAATTTATTTTATTTCCATCATGTGTACAAAAAAATATACTGTTTTTGAAAATATTTCGAAATGATATTTTATTTTTTTTTAAAACTTTAAAATATATAATCATTGAAAGCTAATTTTTAAATATCCTGTGAAGTATTGTTTTATATGGCTGTTTGAGCGATTCGATTTTTTTACTGTACTAATATTTCAATTTTCGTTTTTTATAAAAAAAATAAAATGAAAAAAAATTAAAGAAGATAGTCACAATTTATTTTACACATCGATTACTATACATACAGCAAAATCAATACT
>Ga0194047_10001031_pt1 | contig 17656 bp, 20 predicted proteins | sample JunL225m_MetaG_2_FD_160070 | JGI IMG/M metagenome (GOLD analysis project Ga0194047, IMG submission 160070) | Anoxic zone freshwater microbial communities from boreal shield lake in IISD Experimental Lakes Area, Ontario, Canada - Jun2016-L221-5m | ecosystem: Environmental > Aquatic > Freshwater... | reverse complement strand
CTAGCAAAGCTCCTCGATGGTATCCCGGTGGTCGCTGGCGACCGGGTGCGGGTCAACCTCTTCGGCACGCGCGCCCAGAGCTTCAGCGTCGTCGAGACAAGCCCACCCGGCCCGGTGCTGATCGGGGCGACGACAACGATCCGCATCTCCGGCGAGAGCGGCGGCCGCGAGCGTGGCACGATTACCTACGAGGATATCGGCGGCCTGCGCCGTGAAACCCGGCGCATCCGCGAGATGATCGAGTTGCCCCTACGCTACCCTGAGGTCTTCGAGCGCCTGGGCATCGACGCGCCCAAGGGCGTGCTACTCTACGGTCCACCCGGAGCCGGCAAGACTCTGATCGCCCGTGCGGTGGCCAATGAGACCAGCGCCCACTTCGTCACGATCAATGGCCCAGAGATTATCGACAAGCTTTACGGAGCCTCCGAAGCCAACCTCCGCGGCATCTTCGAGGACGCACGCAAACACGCCCCCGCAATCATCTTCATCGATGAGATCGACGCTATCGCACCCAAACGCGAAGACCTGAGCGGCGACCGGCAGGTTGAGCGGCGCGTGGTGGCCCAGCTCCTGGCGCTAATGGACGGTCTGGAGTCACGCGGAAACGTGATCGTGATCGCCGCGACAAACCTGCCCAACAGCCTCGACCCAGCCCTGCGCCGCCCCGGTCGCTTCGACCGCGAGATTGTGATCAACGTACCTGACAAGGACGGTCGCTGCGAGATCCTAGAGATCCACACCCGCGGTATGCCCCTAGCGGCGGATGTGAACCTCGACCGGCTGGCTGCCGTAACCCACGGATTCGTTGGTGCCGACTTGCAGGCATTCTGTCGTGAGGCGGCCATGGGCGCGCTCCGCCGACTACTGCCCGACATCAACTTTAGCGAGGCACAGATTCCCTACGATAAGCTGATGGCCCTAGAGGTTACGTCCGACGACTTCGCCGCCGCCCTCGCCGATATCGAGCCGTCGGCCATCCGCGAGGTGTTTACCGAGATCCCCGACGTGAGCTGGGACGACGTGGGCGGCCTGGAAGACGTACGCAAGCTGCTGACTGAGGCAGTAGAGTGGCCGCTACGCCACACAAAGGCCTTTGAGCACGTCGGCGTACGTGCATCCAAGGGCATCCTGCTGCATGGAGCACCCGGCACCGGCAAGACCCTGCTGGCAAAGGCGCTGGCCCGCGAGAGTGAGGCGAATTTCATCGCAGTGAAGGGGCCAGAGCTGCTCAACCGCTGGGTAGGCGAGTCAGAGCGCGGCGTGCGCGAGATATTCCGTAAGGCCCGCCAGGCCGCCCCGTGCATTATCTTCTTCGACGAGATCGACGCAATCGCCCCACCGCGTGGCAGCGGCAACAACGATGTGACTGAGCGCGTGGTAAGCCAGCTGCTCACCGAGATGGACGGTATCGAGGCCTTGAAGGGCGTCGTGGTACTGGCGGCGACCAACCGAATCGACCGGGTCGATCCTGCACTCCAGCGACCGGGGCGCTTCGACTTCCTCGTCGAGATGCCCTTGCCGGACGAAACCGTGCGCCGAGCCATCCTGGAAGTCCAGACGCGCAACACACCTCTGGCCGACGATGTAGATCTCGGCATCCTGGCCGTAGAGACGGTGGGATATGTCGGTGCCGACCTAGAGGGCCTCTGCCACCGGGCGGCCATGCTCGCGATCCGCGAGTATCTCGACCGCCCACAGGGCACCACCCCAGCAGCACCCACACAGAAAGAGGGCACCTATGACTTCGGAGATCTTCGCGTCGCCCGCAACCACTATGCCCAAGCCTACCACGACATGGCAGTACGTCTACGGAATCATCCCAACCGATGACCGGGCGATCTTTGATGTCGACGGACTCGACCCTACCAACGAAGTACACACCGTTGTCGAGGGCGATCTGGCGATTGTAACCAGTGGCGTCGATCATGATAGCATCCAAGGCCTAGAGCGAGCCACGGCGATTCGTTTTCTAAGCGCCCATCAACGCGTGCTTGAGACCGTGATGCGTGACTACCCAGTGCTGCCGGTAAAGTTTGGTACAACCCTACCTGATGAGGCCTCACTGCACACGCTGCTCCGCCAGGGCGACCACCTACTACGTACGACACTGAGCGCCTACGCCGGCAAGCAGCAGCGCGAGGTGGTGGTGCTCTGGGATTTGAAGCGGGTGTTCCAGGAGATCTCTGCCGAGGAGCCCATCGTCGCGCTACGCAACCAGATCGCCGGACGTTCGCCCGACGAGACGGTCAGCGAGCGGGTTGCTCTTGGCCAACTGGTTCACACGGCGCTCCAAGAGCGCCGCAGGCAGATCGGCGCACAGGTGATCGCGCAGCTGCGCGATCTGGCCAACGATATGATCATCAACCCAGCGATGGACGATAGCATGGTAGTGAATGTCGCCTTGCTACTCGATGAGGTGCGCCAGCGCGATCTCGACGAGCGACTGGAGACGCTGGACGCGCTATTCGACGGCCAGCTCCAGATCCGCTGCGTTGGCCCGCTGCCGCCCTATAGCTTCGCTACCCTCGACGTAAAAACGCTATCGTTCGACGCTGTAAATTCAGCCCGGCAGCAGCTTTGTCTTGCTGAACAGGTGAGCGTCGTCGCCATCAAGCGGGCTTATCGGCAGCTCGCCACCCAGGCTCACCCGGATCACAACCCGAGCGCCGATCACACCGTCGAGCAGATGGAGGCACTAACCGCTGCCTACCAGCTACTCAGCACGCTCGCGAAAGCTCAGTCCCCTACAGTGCCAAACGACAGTAACGATTGGGCATGCCAGCTCGACCGCGCGGCCGTCGAACGCACCTTGTTGCTCTCCATTGTCCGCCAGGAAGGCACAAATTAGCCAGTGTGCCGCTGGGCAATCCAGCAGCACGCGCTACAATTCTGGGGGACTACAGCCCGCCGGAGGCGATATGACCTCAATTATGGACGAGCCTTTGGAGTTGAACGCAGAGGCGCTACAGGCGGCGCTGGATCAGGTTGCCTACTATACCTACGCTATCGCGCGCCCAAAGCCAGGGGCGACCTCAGATGCCAAGCCGATCGCAGGAGTCGACCCGCATCACCCAGTGCAGGCGATCGTCCACGCCGATCTGCTGATGCTGGTAAGCGCTGTCGCGCTGGCCGAGTATGATCTGTCAGTCCTCGAGTCACACCTGCAAGATCGCACCTGGCTTGAGTTTCTAGCCACAGCACACCAGCGCGTCATGACGGAACTGCTCGAATCTTACACGCTGCTGCCGCTCAAGCTCTGCACGCTCTACACCGACAAGGATCGCGCGCGCACGGCACTAGTAGACAACGCCGCGCAGTTCCGTACCACCCTCGACCAGATCGAGGGTGCCGTCGAGTGGGGAGTCAAGGTCTATTGCGACAAAGCAGCCCTGGCAGCGTGGGCCGCGCACTCGGCACCGCAGCTCAGTCAACTCGCCAGCTCGGTTGCAACAGCCTCGCCCGGCGCCCGCTACATGCTCGAGAAGCGGCTCCAGCGCGCGGCCCAACAGGCATCCGATGATCTACGACGCAGCTACGTGTATGCCAGCCACAGCCTGCTATCTGCACATGCACGGGCGGCGGAGCAGAACCCGCCGCAACCGGCGCAGATCCACGGGCGCAGCGACGATATGGTGCTGAACGGAGCGTATCTTGTCGATGAGTCCAGGGCCGACGCATTCGCAGCAGCGATCGAGGAGCTGCGAACCGAGTACGAACAACGCGGATTCACCTTCGTGCTAACCGGCCCATGGCCCGCATATAGTTTCAGCGCCAGTAGCAGCAACGCGGAGGATGCATAACATGGAAACGAGCGAGTGGGATGCGACCGATGTAACGATCCTTGATCTGCTCGATCGCGCCCTCGACAAAGGTGTGCTACTCTGGGGCGAGCTGGTGCTCTCGATCGCTGATGTCGACCTCGTCTATGTAGGGGTTAAGGCGCTACTCTGCTCGGTAGATACTGCAGACCGGATGCGCGAGTCGGCCTGGAACGATCTGATCGCAGCGCAGCACAGCTAACAACAACCATGGAATCTCTCTACGTCTACGCAATTGCTGACCAGCCGGATCTCGATCTTCCGAACGTTAAGGGGATCGGCGACATGCCGATCAGCGGCCTGCGCGCAGGTGATCTGATGGCGGTCGTCAGCTCAATCGATGGGAGCACAGTTCCGCTAAGCCGAGCCAACCTGCTATGCCACGAGCGCGTGATCGAGGCGCTGATGATCGCACGTACGGTGTTGCCAGCGCGCTTCGGCACGACTACGGATCACGCCGGGCGCATCCAGAAGACCCTAACGATAAATGATGACTGCTACCGTGCGAACCTCGAACGCGTACGTGGGCGGGTTGAGATCGCCCTGCGGGTGGGCTGGGAGCCCGAGGCAGAAGACCCCGTCGCCAGACCGCGCGCCGCCGATGCTACCAATGGGCGCAGCTATATGCAAGCACTTCTGGAACGGACTCAGGGTAGCCGACGACGACGCACGATGGCCGAGGAGCTGGCCGCCAGCCTGACGACCGGGCTGGCTGAGCTGTCCGACGCCGTTGTTGAGAAGGTGATGCCTACGCCCCAGCTGCTGCTCAAAGCGGCGTACCTAGTGCGGCGTGAGCATGTGCCAGAGATCCGACGTCGGATCGAGGCCTTACGAGTGACCTATCCAGCCCTCGCTATCCTGGCGACCGGCCCATGGCCGGCCTACAGCTTTGTTGAAGAAGGAAATGTAACTTGAGCTTCCAAATAGCTGACACCGAGTATAGTGCGACCGCCGAAGACGTGGATAGCAAGCTAATTTGCGCGTCCGAAAATATCGCAGCCCTCACAGAAGAAATGATGACCGTGCGCGCGGCTACCCCCAATCGAGTGGTGCTTGACCCAGACAAAGTCGAGCAGGGTCTGGCCCAGCTTGTGCTGACAGTAATTGAGCTGCTGCGCCAGTTGATGGAGCGCCAGGCCATGCACCGAGTTGAGCACGGGACGATCGATGATGCGGCGATCGAGCGCCTCGGCCTGGCCTTTATGCGCCTCGACGAGCGCATGATCGAGCTGAAGGAAACCTTCGGCCTGCGCGACGAAGATCTTAATATCGACCTCGGTCCGCTCGGCAAACTCATGTAGCACAATACCGCAAAAGTAGCGTTGTCGCCCCGGGCATCCGCCGCCCCAAGTCAGCCTGAGCGCAGCGAAGGGTCTTCTCATCCACGAGCCTGGAAGATGCTGCGCTGTAGCAATTAAGGAAGTGTGCAGCGTCAGACGCTGGCCAAGATGACGGCCAGCGTCTGACGCTAGTTGATTCTAGAGATGCGTGTGAGAATTATCCTTCTCATAGGCATTTAGGCTGGCTTTCTCGAAAGATAGTCTTCCAAAGCCGCCTCGATCAGCAAATACAGTGGTGTCTCGGTCTCGGCAGACCAGACTTTGTACGCCCGGAGCAGATCGCTCCGGATGCGCTGTCCGCTTGGCTTACGCTCAATACCAGTTTGTGCACTTGTGCTCTTTATAACTTGTGCACTTGTGCTCTTTATAACTTGTGCACTTTCTAGCTGCACTTGCTGAGCTACATCTTCGCCTTCGCGCTGCTGGCGCTCCTCGGTAAGGAAGTCGAACTTACCACGCTTACTGCTCAAAGCTCCATCTCCTTTGCTGCATCCTCATAATCACGCCAGCCCTCATGGGCGCGCGGGTTGCCAGTGAGGGCATAGATAGGGACACCTTCGCTCGCTGCATCCTCGTACGCCTTGAATCGACGGATGATGGTATGCAAAACCGGATACCCGCCGCGTATTAGTGCATCGTGGGCCTGTTCGGCGTCACTGCTCGGCTTCGGGGGCGCGATAGTGAGCAACACGCGGTAGCGTGTTGCTCCGATCATCTTGAGGGTATTTGCCGTAAGGCGCAGGGCGTCAAGCGAGAGCAGATCCGGCTTGGTCGGAATAACTAAGAGGTCGCACCCATCAACTAAGCTCTTGAGATCTTCCTCATCGGGACGAGCTTTGGTGTCGATGACAATGTGATCGAATTCGCGGACGTAGCGCGGCGCGGCACGCTCATCGATGACCTTGAATGGAAGCTTAGCAAGCCTCGCCCATGTAGTCGCACTATGATTGGGATCACCATCGATCAGCAGGGTAGGAGCCTTCTGCTGCAGGTAGGCAGCAAAGTGTATGGCGCTGGTAGTTTTACCTACGCCGCCTTTGAAGCCAGCCACGGTAAGAATCATCCGCACTCCTCTATTCGCTTGTGCGCTTGTGCGCTTGTGCGCTTGTGCGCTTGTGCGCTTGTGCGCTTGTGCGCTTGTGCGCTTGTGCGCTTGTGCGCTTGTGCGCATTCTATCAGTCAGCAGAAATACCGTCAATAGCACGAGAGGCTGCACTCCTGTAATTTCCCGCCGGAACACGGTCACTCCCTACGCTGAGAAAGCGAGTGGTCGCCCGGTCAAACCGCAGCGTCGCCATTCCCGTCTCTCCATTGCGGTGTTTCGCTACGTGAATCTCGGCCATGCCCGTGTACTCGGTTTCTCGGTTATATAGCTCGTCGCGGTAGATAAACCAGACTTGCGACGCATCTTGCTCAATACTGCCCGAACCACGCAGATCCGAGAGCAACGGGATGTGCTCAGCCCGCCCTTCCACAGCACGTGAGAGTTGCGAAAGCGCAAGCACCGGGGTGCGTAGCTCACGGGCCAAACTGGTCAGCCCCTGCGAGACTGCCGTGATCCGCCGCACATCATCGTCGCGATCACTCAAGCCCTGGGCGAGCTGAAGGTAGTCGATGACCCACAGGTCAACAGGCCGCTCGCTCGCCAGGCGCCGCGCCCGATCACGAATGGCCATCACATTGAGCGAGGGTGTGTGATCGATATGAATCGGCAGTTCGGCCACCCGCGCCAGCGCATTGATCGCCCCTTGATCGCCACGGCGTAGGAGACGCAACGCACTTGCGGTGTCAATCCCCAACTCCATCGCTACCAAGCGCTGCACCAACAGCTCACGATCCATCTCCATTGAGAAGATGCCAACCCGGTGTCCACGCAGGGCTACATGGCGGGCGATACAAAGGGCTAGCGCCGTCTTCCCAACCCCAGGCCGTGCTGCAAGTACTACCAGTTCACCCGGCTTCATCCCCTGGGTAATCGTATCCAGATCTGGATAGCCAGTGCCCAGCCCGAGCAGATCGCCCTCATCAGCAGTGTCTTGGACTTTGTCGAGATATTCGCTGGCAATTTGAGCAAGAGGGACGAAATCTTGGCCAATCTGGCGTCGAGCGGCAAGCTGGTAGATATACTGGGATGCCTCGTCAAGTCGATCTTCAATCGGGCGGCCGTCGTCATAGCCGAGACCGGCGATCTGGCCTCCGACCTCGATCAGCGCCCGACCGACAGCGGCATGCTCTATAATACGAGCATAATACTCGACATGTACCGCCGTCGGAACTGTAGCTACCAATTCACCAAGGAAAGTCATTCCACCAACGACCTCAAGGTGATGCCGCCGCCGCAGTTCGGCGGCCACAGTCATAAGATCGGGCGGCTCACGCCGTTGGTAGCAGGCAAGCATAGCTCGATAGATCAGTGCGTGCTTTTCCAGATAGAAGTGTGCTGGTGTCAAGAACGGGGCAACCAAAATAATAGCATCGCGCTCCAGTAGAATGGCCCCCAGAGCTGCATATTCGGCTGCGAGATCGAAAGGAGGGCTAGGCAGTGTGTGCATCTGAAACCTCCTCGGGATGCTGAGCATGGAAGCGAGCGAGAACCGCTGGGCGATCGGCAATCGCGGCACTCCGAAAAATGGTTAGCCAGCGCATGCGGTCGTAACCTGAGATGGTTGGGTGGAACAAGATCGCTCGCTCTGATACTCTCTGTGGGGCCAGAGCTAGATCAACCTTCTCGGCACGATTTTCCTCAATCACACCCTTATGTTCCTGAGTGGGGTCTTGGGATGCATCCTGAGTGGGGTCTTGGGATGTATCCTGAGTGGGGTGCTGAGCATGGAAGCGAGCGAGAACCGCTGGGCGATCGGCAATCGCGGCACTCCGAAAAATGGCCAGCCAGTGCATGCGGTCGTAGCCCGAGATGGTTGGGTGAAACAGAATTGCTCGCTCTGATACTTTCTGTGGAGCCGGGGAGATTTCCTCAGCTGCGGGAAGTGTACGAAGTACGCTCACCACCCAGGCTGCAATATTACGTACGTCCTTCCTCGCATGAGCCTGAGCGATCACGTTTTGGATTAGATTGGCTGGTCGATCAGCCAATTTTGCAGCTACATCGGTACGAACACCGATGGAGCGTAGTAATCTAGTGCTCTCACTGAGTGATGGTGCCGACTGATCGGGCTGCTGCTCCTTGACGATCTTTTTTTTGCCACCACCAACTTTTGCTTCGGTCGTGGCTTGCTTGACTGCTGGTGGGTTTTCTCCATGATCCTCCGTCGATCCATGTGATCTCGACGGCGATGAAGTGATAGTCGATTTAGCCCGCTCCTGTGCGCAATCCTCGGCTTCATCGTCGTGTGCTAAACCGATCATGTCCTCGATCATGTTGGCGGACACGTCCTCGATCATGTTGGCGGACACGTCCTCGATCATGTTGGCGGACACGTCCTCGATTTTTGTCCCCGTAGGAGCAAAAAAGAGCGCTTGCCCCGCCGGTGGAGGTGGCGCGTGCACTGTGAAACCCGCACGTCGCCAGCCAGCTGCGGTAAGTCCACCTGTGGCATCGGTTACTGCTCGCTGTGAGGCAATGGCTAGAATAGTGCTATCGTCTGGGAGCGGCAGTGTTTGGTTGTCCCTATCGAATAGGCCGAGATCTTTGAGTGTGGTGCTGCGGGTGGGGATGCCCGCAAGGGCTCGCGCATAGGCACCGATATCACGGAGACTAACCATGGGGGCTGCGACATAGCGCTCGACCACGGCGGGGTGGATCGCGTGTGGGCGAAGTCGGCCCATGCATAGATCGAGCAGGCGGTCGTCGAGGCGGAGAGCAGTGATGTGCCGCGGTCGCGCCCAACTGGGCGCGGCACGATCCCACGGGCGGGGCGCATTGTCCACCATCCCCCAGCTGGGTAGATAGCTAATCTTACGCCCAGAGCTGTCGACTACAACAGCGTAGCCGTTTTCGACCAGTCGCTCGATGGCACGTCGTGCTGAACCGTAGCTGAGGGCCGGGTCATATAGCTGAAGGTCGCCCGGTGAGAGGTAGACGGATGTGCCGCTGATTTGATAGAGCCTGGCGAGGAGGGCATAGGTTCCAAGGGCGACCGGTGCATTGCGCAGATCTTCCATCAGACAACGCGGGAGCGGCACGTAGGTTGCCGGAGATGCGGTTGCTGCACTGTATCCTAGGGCATGCATTTGCAGCTGGTAGGGTGCTGCAGACATGGCTGTTACTCCTAATTTCATCGAAAATTGCTGACACGAAGCGAGCACCATGATTCAGGGTGTTGACAAGGGGATCAGCGGATGCTACTATATTGGTAGCTCCTGCTTCAGCTCAGTCTAGCTCAGTCTAGCTCAGCCTAGCTCAGCCTAGCTTAGCCTAGCTTAGCTTGACTTGGCTTATGAGGCAGATGTGTGTGGCTACGAGTGCTGGGTGGCGGCTAAACCAAGCAAGCGCTCGTAAGTCGATGGACCTCCAATCTTTTGACAAGGCCGCGCAGCGAATGGCGCGGCCTCGTCTTTTCTAATAATAGTAAGGGGAAAGGTGAAGCCACCACCTTGATACACCCCTTAGCGCATAAGTGTAGCAGAATAGATCGTAGAACGTCAAGCCCTTTTCGCGACTAGTCGCGAAAAGGGCTTGACGTTTGCGAGGCGTGAAAAAAGCGCTGCTTCTGGCGTCTTTTGGCAATACATGAGTTAAGAATTGGCGCCCACCTGCATGACACCCAAATATTGAGTTCAATTCACGGTGTTCGCGTTCCATTAGCGTGACCCTTACGCAAACCTAACAGATACCTGTCGTACATCTAACTGACAGGCCAGGATCTAAGTAATAGAATGAGGCAGTTCGATGATCCCAACTGAAGGGAGGTGAATTTAAATGGCAATCGAGAAAGTGAACGCATCCAGCAGTCTGGCCGAGGTGATCGACCGCATTCTGGATAAGGGCATCGTTATTGACGCATGGGTTCGTGTGTCGCTGGTCGGCATCGAGCTGCTCGCGATCGAGGCCCGTGTGGTCGTCGCCGGTGTCGATACATACCTGAAGTATGCTGAAGCAGTGGGCCTGACCGCCGCCGCCACCGCCTAGTCCTGCTTCCTGCTCACAATACCTCATCCTAACACTACAGCTTGAAGGAGCAACCTACCATGGCAATCGAGAAGGTTAACGCATCCAGCAGCCTGGCCGAAGTTATCGACCGCATCCTCGACAAGGGCATCGTCATCGATGCGTGGGTTCGTGTGTCGCTGGTCGGTATCGAGCTGCTCGCAATTGAGGCCCGTGTGGTTGTCGCTGGCGTCGACACCTACCTGAAGTATGCCGAGGCCGTGGGCCTGACCGCCGCCGCCACCGCCTAACCTGTTTCTCTCGACTGGCGGACATCACCAGTTGATTTGATCGCTGGCCAGGGAGTTGGATGAGCCTAGAGTAAGGCCCCAGCTCCCTGGCCAGCGACAACACATGTCCGCCAGCCTGTAGAGCCACATACAGGGAGGTCTTCATGTCACTGTCTGAAGACATGGTCCGTCTTACCCAGTCGATGCGCGAAGCGCATGATAGACGGGTAGCGGAGGTTAGTGCGCAGCGGGTAGCGGCCGGCAAACAGCTTGCTGATCTGCAGGCTGAGCACCGTGAGATGGCAACCACGCAGCGCAAAGAGTTGCAGCAGTTCGCCGAGACCTTACGGCGAGCTGTGTCTACCCTCATTCACAATCTAGATGTCGAACGGGCGGCGCTCAACGCCGACCAGCAAAGTCGTCTGGACGCATTCAAGCGTGATTTGCGGCAAGACATGGCCAACTTCTTCCACGAGCGGGCCGCCGAGCGTCGTGTCGCTAACGCAAGTCAGCGGCAGAGCCTCGATGACTTTATGAGCGCGCTTAGGGAGCGAACGGGTAGCTTCCTCGCCGATATCCATGCAGCTCGGATGGCTGTTCGCGCTGATCAGAGCAGCGCACAGCAGGTATGGCAGCAGTTCGCTATCGAGCAGCAGCAGAATCGCGCCGGTAAGCCGAGGCTTTCGGCGGACGCTGAGCAACGTGATGAGTTCAATACCAAGACGCGACAGCGTCGTTCTGGAAAGCGTCAGCAGAAGACGCCCCAGGAGTAGGTAGATCGGTATGCTCACTACAGCCGCCCCCCTACCAATTCAAGACCTGGTGGGTGATCGCGCGGCAAGCCGCTAATCGCCAGATTGGCGGCTTGCCGTACGACCCCGCAGCAGCCTGGTTGTGGGGCAACTCGAACTGGTAGGTACGAGTTGAGCTGCGGTGATGAGGTGAGCAGGCCGGTGGGCGGTGGCTTCGGCCACAGCGGCAGTGGGGGGTCACTAGGACAGCACTGGTGGCCTCTCACCCATACTTTTTTTTGGCCAGCGCTTCTGCTAGATGATCTGCACGTGAGACTAGCGCGAGGAACAGGGGTATGTATTTTGGAAGTCGTCGAATCCGCTCTGCCGGACGCGCCAGTGGGAGCGTGGAGGTAACACTCCCGCCTCAACTGCACGGCCTGCAGGAGATCAAGTGTCGCCTGATGCTCCGTGACGGCACTCATCCCGAGATCGTGCTTCAGCCCGATCTCTCTAGTGCTCACACGCTGCTGCTCCAGCTTTGGCAGAAGCTGCGTATGGGGTTAGCGAGCATTGGCGAAATTGGCGACTTCGACCCAAGCAGTTTTACACTTGCGCTCTTCCCCCCACGCCACTGGCAGCAGCGGCCACCGCTTGCCTACTCCGACGCCCTTATGGTGCTACGTAGCACCACCGATGGCGAATCCCATGAGGCGATAGCTCGTCTAACTGGGTATATGGCTATTGCCGTCGGCCAGCATCTCGGCCTCAGCGAGGCACTGGCGCTTGCTTTTGGCGATACTCTTGCCTTTTTACTAACCGGAACCCCCATTCTCGCTGGCACGGAGTTTGAGCGCGGGCTTGCAATGCGTCTTTTCTGGGAGCAGCGCACGCCAGCCCCACAGGCCAGCTCTCTCCTTGATGACCGGGTCTGGCAACAGGCGGGTCCTGGACTGGGCCGTGTCTGGGAGCAATTTGATGCCTGGCAGAATGCTCCGGAGAGCTATGCCACAGCGCGCCAGAACTGGTATCGTGCACTGACGGTCGAAATGGGCAGTGTCTAAGCTGCCCACGCCATTAACTACTGACCTGATCCGCCCTCGACTCTGATGACTGATAAGGAGAACCTGATCAATGACTACCGTGAGTAAGACAACAACCCAGTCGAGAGCATTCATCTCGCTGCGATCAAGCGTTGATTTTGTCGCCACCAATACCACTCACGAGGTTATGGAGCGCGCACTGGCCTACCTCCGCGCAGGCTTCCCAGTGCACTTCCGCGGACCTGCTGGGACAGGTAAGACGACCCTGGCCCTCCATATCGCTGCGCAGCTCGATCGCCCAGTTATGCTGATGGTCGGCGATGAGCAGCTCACCTCCTCCGACCTGGTCGGCGAGCAGAATGGCTATCGATACCGGCGGGTTGTTGATCGCTACATCCACTCGGTCGTAAAATACGAGGAGGACGCTGTTCAGAACTGGGTCGATAATCGACTCACCACTGCCTGTCGCGAGGGCTTTACTCTGGTGTATGACGAGTTCACCCGCTCGCGGCCCGAGGCGAATAATGTGCTGCTCGCCGCCCTTGAGGAGCGCGTGCTGGTGCTGCCAACTTCTAACGGCGCGAACGCCTATGTGAAGGTGCACCCCGAGTTCCGCGCGATCTTCACCAGCAACCCACAGGAGTACGCCGGTGTGCATGATGCCCCCGACGCGCTGAGCGACCGCCTGGTAACGATCGACCTTGACTACTACGACCGGACTACCGAGGTGTCGATCACTGCATCGAACTCCGGCCTGGATATCGATGAGGTAGAGCGGGTAGTGGATATTGTGCGCGAGTTTCGCGACTCGGGCGAGTACGATCAGGCCCCGACCCTGCGGGCCTGCATCATGATCGCACGTGTGACCGCCCTGCAGGGGTTGCGCCCATCCGCCGGCGACAAGCGCTTTGTCCAAATCTGCCTCGATGTACTCGAGTCGAAGACAGCCTTCACTAGCAAGAACCGCGACCGGCGCACTGAGCAGCGCAAGATGCTGCTCCAGCTAGTTGGCCACCATATGATGCGCCCAGCGAATGCCGAGAGAGGATAGCCACACATGAAGGCCAAACGACCCCGAGGGATGCGCGAGTTGATGACCATCCAGAGCCTTGCCGGACGTACGGTGCCCGACAGCCGTGAACAGATTGTGGCTGAGCAGGCTCGCCTCGAGCATGAGCGCTCACGCTTGCGTCGCGAGTTAGATATGTGGCAGGAAAATGCGCGCAAAACGGCCGGACGCCTACAGACTGTCGAGGATCGCATGACCCTCCTGCGCCGCACGATCGAGCCGATCATTGACGCCGAACAGGCTGAGGAGACTGAGCGCCATCCGGCGCGGAGCACTGGGCCTGAGTCCGAGCCATCGACGACGTGGCACGAGGTTGTGCTTGAATACTAGGAATGTAGATGCGTGAGCGATGATCTGTCTTACAAGCCAGTCACGGATCATAGCTCACGCATCACCTATCACGGAGACACTAACGATGACTAATAAAAAGCGTCAGCCTGCAAAGCCAAGCATCAATCTCGACCTTGGTTTCGGCGGCCTGTTTAAAAACATTGGCGACCTAGTCGATCTGATCTCGGACATGGCCGACAAAGCCGAAACCTCGGGGGGAGAGATCAGCAAGAGCGGCGAGTTCGATGTCAAGGGCCTCGGCGAGAAGTCTCGCGGCGTGTATGGCTTTAGCATCCGGACTGGTGCGGGCGGCAGCCCTCACGTCGAGCGCTTTGGCAATATTCGCAAAACGGAAGAGGGCCCGGTCGTCGCCGATGTGCGTGAGCCGCTCGTCGACTCTTTTGATGAGGGTGCCGAGATTGTGATCGTTGCCGAGCTGCCGGGCGTTAGCGAGGCCCAAGTCCAGGTTGAGCTGAAGGAAGATATCCTCACGATCACAACGAGCGGTGATCGGCTCTACGCTAAAGAGATCCTACTTTCGGCAGATGTCGAGCCGAGCTCACTACGGCAGACCTACACCAACGGTATCTTAGAACTACGTCTGAAGAAAGCGTAGTCGCCATGAGGCGCGCGGTCAAACATGTCGAGCTCCATCGGATCGGCACAACAGAGCTACGGGTCGTTTCCGATGTCGACATCGGAGAGACGGCAGTTGTGCAGGCGGAAGAGGCGGTCATCCGCACGTATATGCAGCGGGGCAATTGGCCACACCGGCTGGTGAGTCTCTTCATCCTCAATGATCTGCAGCCCCTGATCCGCCAGGTGGGGAGCAATGCGTTGCCGTCTGGAAGATCCGCCGCCCTCGACACACGCACCGTAATCAATCTCTACGACTTGGCTAACCCAGATGCCTGCCACGTCTTCGTCAACCAGCAGATGATGATCAAAGAGGGCTACTGGGACGATATGCTGGCCGTCCGCGGGCTGCTGGCACATGAGCATGCACACCCGCTAGCCGAGAACGCCACCACCCGAGCCTCGCGGGAGCTGGCCATTGATCTGAATCTTGATCAGAAGCCAACTGAGACGCACGTGCGTCTCGAAGGGCTGCTGTCCCAGCTAATCGAACAGCTCTGCCTGACCGCACCACGCGAGGTCTTCACGAACCTTTTGGCAATCACCAGCGGCTTTGGCGAGGCCATGCTGCACCTGAACCAGCGTAATGTCGCTAATGCCTGCATGAGTCTGGAGGGTCGCGCGAAACTTCGCGAGCTGCTGAGCCAAGATGTCGCCCAGGGAAATCGCCCAGCCGACAGCGTCGGCCAGCTGCTGCTCGTCGGCGACCTAGAGGGCTACTGTGGCTTGGCGATGGAGCTGGCGCCGTTTGACCGTGCGGGCCAGCCCGCTGCCGCAAGCGCGCTTGCTGATGTGCTCAATCAGGATCTATTCCCACAGTTGGAGCCGCGATTCGCGCCGACATTCGCCGCAGCCCGCCGGCTCTACGCCGAACTGCCCGCCGAGCTATCGCTGGCCGATCTCCAGATCTGGAGCCAGCAGATAGCCAATATCATCATCGGCGCGATGCGCGATCAGGGCCTGATGCTTCGCTGCACCGTGCGGGAAGCATGATGTGAACATGGTACAGAGAAATTAGCGTTGTTGGAGGATAAACATGCCGCCTGTGCAAGAGACCAGCCCTGGCAAATATCTTTATTGTATTATCCGCTGCTCCGAGCCGCACAAGTTCAATACGCGTGGGATCGGTGAGCAGGGCGCGATTGTCAACACCATCAACTACAAGGATCTGGCCGTCGTGGTGAGCGATTCGCCGATGATCGAGTACGACAACAGTCGGCGCAATATGATGGCCCATAGCGCCGTCCTCGATGAAGTAATGCATGAGTACACCATCCTCCCGGTGCGCTTCGGTATTGTCGCACCGGATGCGCAGGCGATCATGGAACAGATGTTGCAGCGTCGCTACGCTGAGTTCGACAAGCTCCTGCTCAAGATGGAGGGGAAGGTCGAGCTGGGGCTGAAGGCATTCTGGTACGAGGATGTGGTCTACCGCGAGATCGTCGACACGAACCCAGGGATCAGTCAGCTACGCAGCTCGCTGGTGGGCCGGGCAGCCGAGGAGACCTACTACGAGCGGATTAAGCTCGGCGAGCTGGTCGAGGCAGCCATGAACAAGTTGCGCGTGGACGATGCTGAGCGCATCACTCGCGTGCTCAAGTCGCTAGCCTACGAGACCCGCATCAACGATGTGATCACCGAGCGCATGGTGCTAAATGCCGCCTTTCTTGTTAGCCGTGAGCGCGAGCCGGAATTCGACCAGGCCATCCAACAGCTCGACGCAGAGCTGGGCAAGCGGCTAATCTTTAAGTATGTGGGCAGCGCGCCGCCCTACAACTTCGTCAATATCGTCGTCCGCTGGGATAAATAGACATATGGAGGTGGGCGTAGCCCGCTACGCTCACCTCTACACAATAGGGAGAGAACTACGATGGGTATGCTCATAGATCTTCTAGCCCTGCCTCTTACCGGGCCGATCAATGGCACCATCTGGATCGCAGAGAAACTACTAGAGCAGGCCGAGAACGAAATGTATGACGAGAGCAAGGTACGCGCAAAACTGATGGAAATGGAGATGCTGCTAGATCTCGGCGATATTAGCGAGGAGACATACATGGCCGCCGAGGAAGAGCTGCTGGAACGACTGAGGGATATCCGCACGTTTAAGGCCGCTCGTGCGGCTGAATCAGCCTGAACTAAAGAAGGAGCCCCACTATGGCCCTGAGCGTATCTGAAATTGCCGCCCGCGCCAAAGATCAACTATCAGCACTCACCGGGCTAAAAGCTAGCACGGTATCGAGTCTGAGCCACGACGAAGACGGCTGGCATATCGTCGCCGATCTGATTGAGCTGAAGCGTATCCCTGAGGCCTCCGATATCCTGGCAACCTACGAGGTCCAGCTCGATGAGAAGGGCAATCTGGTCAGCTATCAGCGCACGCGGCGCTACACACGCGGCCAGATCAACGATTAGCAGCCCGGGCTGGTTACCCTCCTGGGCGCTATGACGCTCGCCTGGATCGCCACCCGCGCAGTCAGGAATAGTACACGTATGGCATCTAACCAACTCCAGCACTCAGTTCAGTCGACGAACCTCGCCGACATTCTTGAGCGCGTCCTCGATAAGGGTATCGTCATCGCCGGCGACATTAGCATCTCGCTGGTCGGCGTCGAGCTGCTCTCGATCAAAATCCGCCTGCTGGTCGCCTCAGTCGATAAGGCCATGCAGATGGGTATCAACTGGTGGGAGAATGACCCCTACCTGACCACCCGCGCCCGCGCGCTCTCTGACGAGAACCGAGAGCTGCACGAGCGGATCGAGCGGATCGAAGCAAAGCTGCTGGCAAATACCCCGCCTGCGCAAAGCTAATCATGCGGCATATCGGTAGGGGTAGCTCGCGAGCTACCCCTACAAGAGGTACATTGTATGCCAGAGGAAGCGAGCATCTCACTCCGCGTGGCCGAGGCCCTACCGAAAGATGTCGGACGGGGTCTAGTACGCCTTGACCCACAGAACCTCGACCAACTTGGTGTGCGCATCGGTGACGTCGTTCAGATCACCGGCAAGCGCGCCACCGTGGCGCGGGCCATGCCGGCCTACGCCGAGCAGCGCGGCCAGGGACTGATCCAGCTTGACGGCATTCTGCGCATGAATGCAGGAACTAGCCTCGACGAGCGTGTGAGCATCCAGCGGATGAAGGCCCAACCGGCGAAGTCGATCGTGCTGGCCCCCGCCGAGGGCGTAAGCGCCAGCCAGGTCACAGCCCAGGCCCGCTACCTAGCAAAGCTCCTCGATGGTATCCCGGTGGTCGCTGGCGACCGGGTGCGGGTCAACCTCTTCGGCACGCGCGCCCAGAGCTTCAGCGTCGTCGAGACAAGCCCACCCGGCCCGGTGCTGATCGGGCGACGACAAC
>Ga0194047_10001030_pt1 | contig 17658 bp, 16 predicted proteins | sample JunL225m_MetaG_2_FD_160070 | JGI IMG/M metagenome (GOLD analysis project Ga0194047, IMG submission 160070) | Anoxic zone freshwater microbial communities from boreal shield lake in IISD Experimental Lakes Area, Ontario, Canada - Jun2016-L221-5m | ecosystem: Environmental > Aquatic > Freshwater... | reverse complement strand
TCGGTACTTGCACGACAGCGCCGCTCTTTGGTGCATAGAAAAGCGTGCGTTGTGGAAGTAGCTCGGTTAGGCGATCAGAGAGTGAAACGGCTGCGACAACCTTAGGTTTCAAGCTAACGGCCACTTTTGGAATTGGTTTCTTACTAACCCTCGGTCTCGGTGTGTATTTCTTCGTTGCGATGGGCTTTGGTACAACTGGTTTTGGCGTGTAGGGCCGAGGAGTGTATTTTCGAGCCACTCTAGTTGCTTTTGGTTTTGGTTTTGCAGTCGATCCAGGTTTATTCTGAACGGCAGTGATCACAATTTGATTTGTCGTAGGGTCTGTCACAACTTGGACACAGACTTTGAGTTCGCAGGGAGCGGCCCAGGCCGCCGTAAGAGCGGCGGGAGCGGTGGGAGCGATGGAAATCAAGGCTACAAGGAGAATCAGAAACTTCTTCATGGGAGCACCGATGTCTGATGAATTGTCCAAGCCTTGCCCTGATTTACCAGAGTGAAATATGAAGTGATGTCTAAACCTTTCCACACTTGCGTCGATCCAGTCTTGCGCACAATATGGGTTGTATCGCTCATGTGTATTACTACTTTCAATTCAATTTCTTGTGAGTTTTTGTGAATTACCGTGCTCTGCTTTAAGGAATAAGAACCTCCAATGAGATTCGCCTTTGAGTAAATTGCGCGAAAGCTTTCCCCGATTACGCGACATTCACACCCCGCATCGGATGCTTTGTTTATCTCCGTGTTTGACCCGGTGTGCAGTCCAGTGGTCAGTGCATCGACATATTTAACAAGCGCGGTATTTGCGCCAGTCGGGATATCTGAAAGCAAGCCAGATGGACTGTCCGCAATCGCGACTGCCGCAGTCAGCGTTGATGTTCTCCCCTCGTGTTTGCCTGTGGCAAGAAATACTGAAATAAGAATAGGAATTGCAAGAAATATTCCACCGATTCTCAAGATTCTGCGCACGGCCCGCAGACTAAGCAAGAGAGTGCTCGCCAGTCTTGTGCCTCAAACTCGCCTGTGTATAAAGCGGGGCTTGTGCACAATCTGCGCAATTCGTGCCACTCTAGCGGTGTGGCACACAGAGATGGAGATGGCTGGGTCGAATGTACCTGTGGCTCCAAGCATTGGGGTTTACACGGCGCGGCCGGGCTACTGCTCGTGCAAAATAGAAAAGTCTTACTACAACATCGTGCGCCTTGGGTTCACAACGGAGATACGTGGGGAATCCCAGGTGGGGCTCGCGACTCTCATGAAAGTATTATTGAAGCCGCGGCGCGTGAAGCTCATGAAGAGGTGGGTATCCAAGTCGATGCCTTCACGCCAATCACAACTCACACGGTTAATCATGATTTATGGGAGTACAACACGGTGATTGCTCATGCGCATGAAAACATCACAACTCATGCAATGAATGAAGAGTCCCTCCAAGTTGAATGGGTAGCAATCGATAGCGTTAGTGAGAAAAATTTACATCCAAGTTTTGAAAAAGCCTGGCCTGAATTAAAGGCCCTGCTCTTTGAAAGTGGCATCTAAGCGCTTTAGCGATTCACGAATAACAGCGCCATCACTTGTGCGCCAAAATGGTGGCATCGAATTGAGCAACAACGATCCATATCGCTTTGTGACAATTCTTGAATCTAAAATCGCAACAACGCCGCGGTCATCAGAACTACGGATCAAGCGACCTGTTCCTTGTGCTAACAAAAGAGCGGCGCGAGGAAGGGAGACTTGCATGAAGCCACTTCCGCCACTTTCGTCGGCTTCTGCAGAGCGCGCCGCCATCACTGGTTCATCTGGCCGCGGGAAAGGAATGCGGTCGATGACGACCAAAGTGCAGGAAGGACCAGGTACATCGATGCCTTGCCACAGTGAGATTGTTCCGAGCAATATCGATGATGGCTCTTTTGTGAAGCGATCGACAAGTGATCCAATGGAATCACCCTTGCGCTGCACAATAATGGGCAGCTTTAAATCTTCTAAAACTTTACGAAGGTGCACTTCTGCGGCGTCCACACCACGCCACGAGCTAAACAAAGCGAGTGTGCGACCACCGGCTGCTTCAATTAATTCCCCAAGTTCGGTAAGTGCTTCTTTGCTTGGACCATCTCGACCAGGTTCTGGAATATGACGAGGCAAATAAAGAGCGCCCTGTTTTGCAAAATCAAAGGGTGAGCCCACATCCAACATCTGCACATTGGCTGGATCGATATCGCCCTCTTCAAGTTCTAGAGCGCTGTCATCGGCTGTCTCAAATCCAATAGATTTGGCGATTGGGTCAAATGACTTCCCTACGGTCAAGGTCGCTGATGTTGCAATAACAGGAGTCTTGGTGAGTAGGTTTTCTCGCAATACATTTGAAACTTCAAGTGGTGCCAAATAAAGAGTAGAGAAAGTAGGCTCAAACCACATCACCTGATGGCGACTTGGCTTTAACATCTTTGTTGCCGTCGTCAACACTTCTTGCGTTGCGCCCTTGACTCGCGCGCGCTCTGCCATGGAATCCACTTCAATAACATCGCTATCTGCCTGAATCAATTGAATAACCGCAGCAGCAGTCTCCTTGACTTTACGAATTGGAGATTCAAGAATCGCAGGAACCTCTGGCATGCGCCCCGCTTTTGTTGGATCGGCGCGTAACATCTCTGCATAATCTTGCAAAGCCTCGTAAAAATTGTCCGCTGCTTTTTCAAAAGCAATGGATGCTTTTCCAGGCATGTGTTTCTTAGCCATTTTTGCTGCGCGCTCGACCCGCCCTGCAGTTAATTCTTCGGTGACCGCCTGAGTTGTGCGATCCATAAACTCATGAGCTTCATCGAGGATGACTGCGTCCCGGTCTGGCAAAATCGGATGGGAATCTACAATTTCAATCGCAAGCAAAGTGTGGTTTGTGACGACGACGTCGGCTTTCGCTGCTTTTGCTTTGGCATTTACTGCGAAGCATTGCGTTCCAAAAGGGCAATCATCGGCTCCCATACATTCACGGCCAGAGACGGAATTGGCAAGCCATACGCGACGGTCTACATCAGGTGCGTCATCGCGGTCCCCTGTAGCCCCTGGAGATTGGACCCACGCCTTAAGTCTCTTCGCATCTTTCTCAAGTGCGCCAATTTCCATAAGAGGTTCTAAATCAGGATCGCCTTCGCTTCCATTCATTTTCTGCAAGCAGACGTAATTGCCAACGCCTTTATAGATTGCAAAAGTAAGGTCGCGTCCAAGTTCTTTATCTAAAGCTGGCTTGATTTTTGGTAGGTCGCGTTCTACTAATTGACGCTGTAGCGCAATTGTCGCTGTCGCTACCAAGACTTTTTTGCCGTAAACCAACGCCGGCACCAAATAAGCAAGTGACTTTCCAGTTCCCGTTCCTGCTTGGACGAGTAGGTGATTCTTATTTTGCAGCGCATTTCCCACGGCTTCCGCCATTTCGATTTGGCCTTCTCGAGCCTCACCACCTATTGCTTCCACAGCAGCGCTCAATGCGCTTAAGACTTTTGCGTTGAAGTCATTCGCATTGCCGGTGGCCATTACGGCACTCTATCTGGAAAGCGCCTCAACCCGTCGAAGGGTTCTTTTCGTTTCTCACAACTAACGCAACGCCTGTCAGGAGGATTACACCAGCGGCCCCTTGCATGACAGTAACCTTCTGAGAATAGAAGAAATAGCCAACAATGGCTGCAATAAGTGGATTAACAAAACCAAATGATGTAAGAATCATTTCGCTCACTCGGCTAGAAATCCCCAAATACATGAAATGTTGCGTTGCAAAAGCAAAGGTTAAAAAGACCACTCCACCTATGAAAACTTCATGAAGGTGGACAGGAGGAGAATTCAAAATTGGACGTGCAACAAATGCTCCAAGCGCTCCGATCAAAGTTTGCATGAAGGTGGCGAGCAGTAGCGAATAACCTGGGTTGTAGGTTACCCAAACTTCCGTCGCCGCAAACCATGAAACCGTTGCGAGTAAGGCTGCCATAATTCCCGAAGTTGTAATTGTTCCCGAAGGATGGCCGATAAGAAACCCAACTGCAATTGTTGCGATGACTACTCCCATGACGGCCATACGATTGGTTCGCCGGCCTACCAATGCACCGAAGACTGTGGCAATAGCTGGCAAAGAGCCGAAAAGCAGTGCGGTGATTGCACCGGGAATCTTTACAGAAGCCCATGCAAGAGTTGCGGCACAGCCTGGATTGAAGAGAAGTGAAGCAGCAATTAAAGGAATAAGACGTCGATCCAATTTAAGTTCCTTGAAGGTATTTCGCTGGAAAATAAGCAGCAGCAAACCCAACAAAACAGCACTCCCAAACGAGCGATAAAACACAAGGTTCATGGGGGCAACCACTTTGGTTACATCGCTCAAGACGGGATAGATCGCTCCGCCAATTGTCCACATGCCAACTACACCAATCCATGTGAATATGGATTCGCGCTTTTTCATATGTAAATTCTCCTGCTACTTATAGCGCAGAGGTGTATTTGTGTCGTCCTCATAAAGTTTTGCAGGAATGCACTCGCCAGCCTTATCGCCATAGCGAGCACGAGCACGACGATAAAGTTGCTCAACAGTGCTACCAATCTCAAGTGGTACGCCGACAGAGCGAGCAAGATCATTCGCAAGGCGAATATCCTTGCAAGCTAGTGCAACGGCAAATCCTTCGTCATAATCTCCATCACGGAGCAGAGGGATGATGTCTCGCTCCATAATTGTGGAGTTCGCCGGAGATCCGACAAGCGCCAATCGCAACGTTTCTAGATCCACACCAGCTTTGACTCCAAGCATCAGCGCTTCTACCGATGACATGTAATAGTTGAACCACAACATATTCAAGACCAGCTTTACGGCGTAACCAGTGCCTTGTGCTCCACAGTGGAAGAACTTCTCCGGATCCCCCATTATGTCAAAGAGTGGCTTCGCTTCCGCGATTTCTTGCGGAGTAGCACCGCAGAAAATCGACATGGTGCCCTTGTCGGCGCCAACAGACATTCCAGCAACAGGTGCATCAATCACTCGTACACTCTTATCAAGATGTTTTGAAACAAGAACTGCTGTTTCAGGGACAGAGGTGGACATATCAATCCACATCGAACCATTCTTCATCGCTGCAGCCACTCCTCCTGCAACCATGCAACTCTCGATGGCTTGTGGCGTCGGAAGCATTGTGATTAGAACATCAGCACCGCTTACACAATCTAATGCCGATGTTGCTCCCTTAGCACCAGCGGCCATTGGCTTTTTCATAGTTTCTGCGTTGAGATCGAAAACAGTGATGTCAATTCCGGCAGTCGCCAAATTTCTCGACATGCTTCCGCCCATACTGCCCGTGCCTATAAATGCAACTTTCACTTTAACTCCCTTAGATTTGTTTTTATATTCGAGAATATTTAGTTGAGATCAACCCACGTGGTTTTCAAAGCACTGTAGTTATCAAGTGCGTGCAACGACTTGTCACGTCCTGAACCTGATTGTTTGAAGCCTCCAAATGGGGTAATGACATCGGACATATCAAAGGTATTAATCCAGACAGTTCCAGCACGTACCTTGCGTGCAAACTTATGAGCTCGTGTGATATTTCCACTCCACACAGCGGCAGCAAGTCCAAACTCGGTTCCATTGGCCATTTCCAATGCTTCTGCTTCGGTTTTTGCTTCCAAAGCGACAAGCACTGGTCCAAATATTTCTTCTTGAGAAAGACGCGAATTGTGCTTTACGCCATCGATCAGCGTTGGCTGGAGAAGACAATCATCAGATGTTGGTCCAACTCCTCCGAATACAAAATTCTCGCCCTCTGCCCCAACAAGATTGAGATAAGCATTAACTCGATCGCGCTGAAGTTTGGAAACGATTGGCCCCATTTGAGTTGTGGAATCAAGTGGATCACCGACTTTGAAGGTCTTGATAAACGCGCCTATGCGAGCAAATAACTCCTCTTTCACGCCACCTTGAACAATCAGGCGGCTACCGGCGTTACAGGTTTGTCCGGCGTTGTAATAGATTCCCCAAGCAATCGCGGAGGCGCACGCATCAAGGTCAGCAACATCATCGAGCACAACATGCGGACTCTTTCCGCCAAGTTCGAGTTGAACGCTCTTCATATTTGATTCCGCCGCGTATTGAAGCATCTTGCGTCCCGTAGCTCCCGAACCAGTAAATGCGAGTTTTGAAACATCCATGTGACGAGCAAGAGCTTGACCTGCTTGCGCACCTAGTCCTGTAACAACATTGAATACACCATTAGGGAGTCCAGCCTCGGTTGCTAGTCGTGCGAGCAAAAGAGCAGACATGGAGGAATTTTCTGCTGGTTTTAGAACAACACTATTTCCCATTGCAAGCGCGGGTGCAATCTTCCATGACGCAATGATCATTGGATAGTTCCATGGCACAACTGCGCCAACGACCCCCAGTGGTTCACGAGTAATCATCGCAAGTGCGGTCCGTGGTGCTGGTGCGATTTCATCATAAATCTTGTCAAGAGCTTCCCCATACCACTGGATGGTGCGAGCAGCTCCAGGAACATCCACTGCCAAGGTATCCCCAATTGGTTTTGATGTGTCGAGAGTTTCAAGCAACGCCAACTCTTCTTTATGTTCAAGAATGAGTTGTGACCACTTAAGCATGATGGCTTTCTTATCGCGAGGATTCATCTCGCTCCATACTCCCGAATCGAAAGCGTTCTTCGCCGCCGCGACCGCGCGATTAATATCTTCGGTATCACCAGCTGCAATTTTTGCGTTCAGGCGTCCATCGCGTGATGAAATGGAATCAAAAGTTGCACCACTTGCGGCATCAACATATTTTCCATCAATAAATAACTGAGAAGCAGGCTTTAGTGCATCTGCTCTTTTAACCCACGTTGCAACGTCACTCACTTAATTTGCCTCCTCAGGCGACTGATTGTTTAAATACAGAAAGATTAGGCTCAATACCCATTCCAGCTGCATCTGGTACGTGCAACATACCGCGAGCATCAATATCTAGAGGCTTCGCCATCAAGAAGTCACGGCGTTCAATTCCCCACGTTGGAGGGTCATAAGGAAATTCGATAAATGGAGCGCCGCCGAGACCTGCAGTCACTTGAAGATTTGCAAGAAGCCCGTAACCGTTTGACCACGTGTGTGGCGTGAAGATTCGATTCTTTGCTTCGGCCAATGAAGCAATGATGCGAGTCCGCTCCAAACCAACTGATAAAACAACATCTGGTTGATAGACATCTAAAGCATCGTTATTGATGAGATTGAGAAGTTCAGGCAATGTCCGAACCATTTCGCCACCGGCAATGCGGACACCTCGACCACGCAGGCGTTTTAGTCCGTCAATATCTTCCATAGGAAGTGGTTCTTCAATCCAATAGACGCCAAATCCTGCCGCAGCATCGACGAATTTCATCACTTCAACTAAGTCAAGTGATCTACGTGTATCCCCCGGCATGCGCCAAGCTTGATTGAGATCAACCATGATTTCCATGGAACTTCCCACGGCCTTGCGTATTGCTGACAATGTTTGAAGACCTAGATCCAAATCTGTTTGAGGAACGCGAATCTTCATGGCCTTAAATCCGCGATCGCGGATTGCGATTGCTGATTGAGCGCGCTCATCAGCGCTCATCACTGCACCAGTAGAGGCGTATGCGGGAATCGCCTTCATCGCTCCGCCAAAGAGGGTGGCGACAGATGTCTTATGTGCTTTACCAATTGCGTCCCAAATTGCCATTTCAAGCGGCCAATAACGTCCAGCGTGAAACGAAATAGTTTCTAATGCGCGCACATGTTCTTGAATATTGAATAAGTCTTTCCCGACAAAATATTTTTCGTATCCTTCAAATCCGTCCATCATGTCGCCAGATCCGTAACCGGTTACTCCGCCGTCCGTCTCTACAACAGTAAGAGTCGCATGAAATTCGTTACGTGGGGTTGGGTCCCAATTGGGGCAAAAGGGTGGATCGAGTTTGAGCGTCTTGCGCTCAAAACTGATCTTTGTAATTTTCATTAAATTTATTTTCCGATTCTAAAAAATGGGTTGGATACGTTTAGCGAGGCTTCCATGAAGGTTTCAACTGTTGGAGTTCCATTCTTGCCATTCGTCAACGCTGTCAGCATCGCCTGACGTTGATTTGCAAAAACTTCCTCTTCATCATTTGCTGACGGATTAATCCACAATGCCGCAATAATGACGAGATCATTCGCAACCTTTGCGTCCACCACTCCGAGCCGAAGGGCTTCTCCCACACCAGCTGCGACGCCGGCTTGTGCTGCTCCCCAAGTGAATAAGCCATGTTGATCGCTTGCAATCTCGGCCTTATTTACAAAGAGAGTTGGTGGATTACACGGAACACCAGTCTGTGCAATCACCATAAATGGAACGTGCCCTGCCCGTGGGGCAGCGAGGGACGAAGCCCACGCCACCCCAGCAGGACCAGATCGGTCGCCAAGTATTGTGTTGGTATGGGCAGCATTCGGCCCAGACCCTACGAAACTTTCACCGATCTGTATGTTCATTAGATGAGTCCAGCTCCTGCCAACCAGCTCTTAGCAACAGAGTCAGCATCTTCACCGAGAACGTCAACGCGAGCATTGAGGTTTTGCATAACAGCGTTGCTGATCTTTGAAGAAAGTGGAGAAAGTGCCTTGATAAGTTGTGGGTACTTCTTAGCAATTGCATCTGTTGTTGTGATTGCTGCGTTGTATGCAGGGAAGTATGAAATATCTTCAGCTGGAACTGTAAGGCCTAGAGCGCCAATACGTCCGTCAGTTGCGAATACTTCACCAATTCCGCATTGACCGTTTTGGGTCGCTGCGTAAATTGCACCTGTATCAAGTGTCTTGATGACATCTGATGCTGGAACGTTGTACTTCGCCTTGAAGCCAACAAAACCATCTGGGCGTGATGCGAATTCAGACTCTACGCACCATGTGCGAGCGTCTGCAGGCATCTTTGTTACCAAATCAGAGTATGTCTTGATGCCGTACTTAGCTGCGTTTGCCTTTGTGATTGCAAATGCGTATGTATCGTTGAACGATGTCATTGGCAACCATGTGACCTTAGCGGCCTTATCGCCAGCAACAACCTTCGTATACAGAGCTGTTGGAGCTAGTGAGACATCTGTCTGCTTCTGGTAAACGAGCCAAGCAGTACCTGTGTACTCCCAATAAAGGTTGATTGAACCTTTAACCATCGCTTCACGAGTGGTTGCTGAGCCCTTGATATTTGTCTTGTCGGTTACTTTTCCACCGTTTGCAAGAATGAATTGCTTAACAATCTTGCTGAGAACGATTGACTCAGTGAAGTCCTTCGATCCTACGATAACGCTGACGCCCTTGAGGGATGTCTTTGATGCTGCGTTTGCCACAGGTGCCATTGCGCCTGTTGTGACAAGAGCAAGACCTAGTGCAGCTGCAACTGCAGCTACTTTGATGCGCTTTGCCTGCATTTATTTCTCCTTATTTGTGAGGGTTTGCTTCCTATTTTTTCTTTATTCAATTGCTTGCTCTCGTCCTAAGGTCTCTAGATCCCTCGTGGCCGAAGAAATTCTTCTGCCAACCGAGCGAGCCAGTCCATCGTGAATGCGACGATGACTGTCAACATTCCCCCGGTCAGCAAGACAATTTGTCGGTTCAACTTAAGACCCGGAATAATTAGCATTCCAAGTCCTCCACCGTTTACGAAGACACCAAAGGTGGCAACGCCGACGGTAAGAATCAATGTGGTGCGCACACCAGCCAAAATGACTGGAACGGCAAGTGGAATTTCAATCTTCCACAGAGCTTGGCGTGGAGTCATTCCCATACCAATTGCAGATTCAATTACGAATGGATCGATTTCTTGAAGTCCAACTACGGTATTTCTGAGAATTGGGAGGATTCCAAAAGCAGCGAAAGTAAAGATTGCGATTGGCTTTCCGAAACCGAAGAGGATTCCAGAAATAATCAGGATTCCAATTGCGGGAAAGGCTTGACCCACATTTGCGAGCAATAAGACTAGAGGCGTAAATTTCTTAGCTTTCGGCCGGGTCAGCAATATTCCTGCTGGAATTGCAATTGCAATGATAATTGCTGCCGAAGCAAACGAGAGGATCAGATGATCCTTAATTGCTTGTGAAATGAAAGGCCAGTTAATTGTTACTGCTTCAATTTTATCTAGTTTGTGATTGCCGATGTAGGTAAGCAAAAGGCCAAGAACTATGACGATAAGAACTGGTTGAACGAGGAGCGAGCGATTGCGGCGGAATATAAGTCGCGCCGAGGGGGAAAGCAATGATCCCTTTGTTGCACCCTTGTTCACGGTAGCCATTTTTATGCGACCTTCGACCTTGCATGAGTAATTGCCTCTTGGAGTGATTCGAAAGTGAGGTGGCCCTTAGTTCCTACATTTACAACCTTTTCTCCGCCAATGAATTTCTCCATGGCTTCGCGAAGTGTTGCGTCCTCGCTCAACGTCGGACCATCTTTGGTTCCAGGGATGAGCTCAATCGCAGAGAGTGAAACGAGCGCCAACATGCGAACGCTGGCCGCTTCGCCAACAAAGCTCTTCACTTTGTCAGTTGCAGGATTAGAAAGAATCTCTAATGGAGTTCCGTATTGTTCAACGTGTGATTGATCAGAAAGGACGGCAATGCGATCACCCAACAGAAGCGCTTCTTCGAAATCGTGGGTAACAAATACCACTGTCTTTTTAAGTTCTCTCTGAAGAGCGCGAAATTCTTTTTGAAGACGCACTCGAGTGATTGGATCCGTTGCGCCAAAAGGTTCATCCATGAGAAGCACAGCAGGGTCAGCTGCTAGCGCGCGAGCAACGCCAACACGTTGTTGTTGCCCTCCCGAAAGTTGCTTTGGATAACGACCGCGATATTCCTCAGGGTCAAGGCCAACAAGTGTTAACAGCTCGTCGACACGCTCCCGAATATGCCCTTTATCCCAACCAAGTAATTGCGGAACTGTGGCTACATTTGAACCAATTGTGAGATGTGGGAAAAGGCCAATCTGCTGAATTACATAGCCGATATTTCGGCGCAATTCATGAGCAGGTGTATGGGTGACATCTTTGCCACCAATCAGGATTGCGCCTGAAGTTGGTTCGATGATTCTATTGATCATCTTCATGGTTGTTGTCTTACCACAACCTGATGGACCAACAAAGACAACAATTTCTCCAGCGGGAATTTCCAACGAGAATTCCTTAACGGCATCCTTTTTTTGATTTGGATAACGCTTCGTTAACTTCTCGAGACGAATTTCTTGTCCTGGTGTTGATGAGTGTGTATTAGCCAATTCGCAGCCCCTTCGCTGTTGTAATTCGCTTTAAACCAACAAACCCCGCATCGAAGATGAGGGCGATAATTGTTATTCCTAATGAGCCAACGAGTGTTTTATTCATTGAGTTAAATGAACCTAATTCAGCAAGTCCGCTGAATACATAATCTCCAAGTCCTGGTCCACCGACATATGCCGCAATAGTTGAAAGCCCAAAGACCAACATGCATGAAACTCGGATTCCAACAATTATCACAGGCCAAGCGAGCGGGAATTGAATCTTACGGAGCACGGTGAATGGCTTCATGCCCATTGCTGACGCAGATTCCATTATTGCTGGATCAACAGATCGGAGGCCAACTATTGTGTTGCGCACAACTGGAAGTTGTCCGTAAAGAACCAATGCAATTGTTGCTGGCAACCAACCCAAACCGAAAGGTCCGATAAAGAAAACCAACATAGCAAGAGATGGAATTGTGTAAACAACTGACCAAAAACCCGTTACAGCTTCAACAAGAGTTGCGCGTTTCCATACAAGTACACCGGTGAGTACACCGGTGAATGTGACGATGGCCATAACAAGTAAGACCAACTCAACTTGTGCAATCACAGCGAGAAGAATCTTCTCGTGTTGCAGATGGATGAACTGCCAAAGGTTTGGCGGTTTGATTGTGACCACGGAGGGATTCTTGACCTATTCGCAAGGCTGTTGCAATAGGCGCGACGAGAGTTGTACTATTTGCAACAATGTCACCTACGGCATCGCCTCTGCGAAATTCAGGGCTTGAACGCGACCTCGAGATCATCGAGGCTGTCGCGGCGGCCTCACCCCTGCCCATGCGAAATGGCGATGTGGCAATAAAGACTAATCGCGATAAATCTCAAACCTCACGAGCTATCAATAGGTTGATTGATTCTGGGCTGTTGATTCGCTCCGGCCAAGGGGTAATTGTTGGGCCGCGCCTTTATGCAATTGCCCGCTTTACTTTTGAGGCGCAACTTGTCGCGATTGCTCGGGGTGAGATGCACGGGCTCGTTCATAAATTCGGCGAAACCGTTCACCTCACCGTTTTGCAGGGTCTCAATGTGGTCACTATTCACTCCGAATCCCCGGCCCACGGATTTCGTGCGCTTTCCTGGATGGGTGTGACTGCGCCTTCTTATATGACTTCTTCTGGCCGCGTACTTCTCAGTGGACTTGCGGATGACCAATTGGAACGGCTATATCCGCTTAAAAAAACCATCGAAGGCGCACCCGCGCTTTGTTTAACAAAAAATGGAGCGGAACTTCTTAGCGTTATTCACAAGATTCAAAAAGATGGATACGCGACAGTGAATGAAGAATATGAACCAGGGCTAGTCGGAGCATCTGTTCCTATCCGCGACTTTAGTGGTGTAGTTATAGCAGCGCTTAACGTTGCAGCCCCCAAAGCAAGATTTGAAGAGCATTTAGTCCCAGCTGCAAATGAAATGGCAAAGGCATCAAAAAGAATTACTCAAGCGCTTACTGCAACAATCGATTAACTCACCCACAACCGAAAGGCAATCATGTCAGGCTTCACTCTTACACCAGGTTCGGTAAATATCCGATTCGGCGCTGGTTGCGTTGCGCAATTGCCCGAGGCCGTTGCTGCGCTCAATAAAGTCAAAGTTTTCATCATCACTGATTCTGGTGTTGCAAATGCAGGAGTGCTCGCAAAAGTTGAAAAGATATTGGACGCTGCAGGAATTGCTCATGGATCTTTCGCTGATATCAAGCCAAACCCAACAACTACTCTTATCGACACGGCGGCAAAGGCGGCCGTTGCCTTTGGTGCGGATGCTTTGATCGCGCTAGGCGGAGGATCTTCACTTGATTCTTCAAAGGGGGTTGCACTCGTCGCAGCTAACCCAACTTTCTCATCGGCGCAATTTAATTACAGCATTACTCCTGACCACCCCGCACTCCCAATTATTGCGATTCCAACCACCTCTGGAACTGGATCAGAAACCAATAACTGGGGAGTTATCGATGACCCAGTCCGCCAGTGCAAGTTCTATGTGGGAGATGCTTCAACGACTCCGGCGTGTGCAATCTTGGACCCAGAATTAACCATTGGCTTGCCTCCACGTCCGACTGCAGGAACTGGAATTGACGCGCTAACGCATGCAATCGAATCACTTACCTCTAAGGGTCGTACTCCTATTTCGGCTGCTTACGCTCACGAAGCAATCAAGTTAATTTCTAAGGCGCTTCCTGTGGCCTTTAAAGAAGGTAGCAACGTTGAGGCCCGTGGTGACATGCTGCTTGGAGCACACATGGCTGGACTAGCGCTAACCCTCTCCGGGCTTGGTCTCGTTCACGGAATTGCTCACTCAGTTTCGGCTCACGTTGGTGCCGCGCATGGTGAAGCGCTCGCCGCTGTCTTGGCTGAAGTAATGGAGTTCAACTCACAAGCCGTTGCCCCAATTTATGCAACTGTTGCAAACGACATGGGAGTTACCGCTGACTCAAAATCTGCGATTGACGCTGTGCGCTCTCTTGCTGACAACATCAATATTCGTCAAAATCTTTCCGTCTTCGGTGTTAAGCCCGAGATGGTCTCCGATATTGCAGACACGACTCTTGCGGATTCAGTTACGGGAAATAATCCAATTGCGCCAAACAAGGAAGATGTCATAAACATTATTTCTTCACGCATTTAATTTATTCACCAATAAAAAAGGCTCCCAATTGGGAGCCTTTTTTATTTAACTAGTTAGATCATGAACATCCAGATGTGTTGCCACAACCTTCGCAGACGAAACATGAACCAGCCATACGCATCTTTACTCCGCACGTCATGCAGAGAGGTGCATCTGACTTAACGCCGCTCATCTTTTCGAAGAGTTCCATTGATGATCCGACGCCTGCTGTTGAATTGTTTACAGCTGGTGCTGCTTCAATTTTTACATCCGCAGTTTTTACCGCAGCCGCAGGTGCTTTTGGGGGCGTGGACGCAACCGAGGTTTGCGCTGCTGCTACTGGAGCTGAAGAAGTTACTTGATCCGGTGTGTATTCACCTGTATCAAGTGCGCGTTGGCGCTCTGTTGCGGTGTACAAGCCCATTGCTGAACGTGTCTCATATGGAAGGTAATCAAGTGCGAGGCGACGGAAGATGTAATCCATCATGGATTGCGCCATGCGGATATCTGCATCATCTGTCATGCCTGCAGGCTCGAAGCGAAGGTTTGAGAACTTCTCAACGAATGTCTCAAGTGGAACGCCGTATTGCAATCCGATTGAGATCGCGATGGAGAACGCGTCCATTACACCGGCAAGTGTTGAACCTTGCTTGCCGAGTTTCAAGAAGACTTCACCGAGTGCGCCATCAGCATATGTTCCTGCTGTCATGTAGCCCTCTGCGCCGCCAACACTAAATGATGTTGTGCGTGATGGACGTGACTTTGGAAGACGCTTACGTGTTGCGACTGGATGTTCTGCCTCAACAGCTGATGCATTTGAGTCAGTGCCCTTGTTAGCGCCCTTACCCTCTGACAAAGGTTGTCCGACCTTACAGTTATCGCGATAAACAGCGAGTGCCTTGAGGCCTAGCTTCCAACCTTGGTAGTAAACCTCTTCGATTTCTTCAACAGAAGCATCTGCAGGAAGGTTCACTGTCTTTGAGATAGCACCTGACAAGTAAGGCTGGCATGCTGCCATCATCTTGACGTGGCCCATTGCTGAAATTGAACGAACTCCCATTGCGCAATCGAAGATGTCATAGTGCTCTGTCTTAAGTCCAGGAGCATCGATGACGTTTCCGTTTGCTGCGATGTATTCAACGATTGCTTCAACAGTCTCTTCTGCGTAGCCAAGCTTGCGAAGTGCCATTGGGATTGTCTGGTTAACAATCTGCATTGATCCGCCGCCGACAAGCTTCTTGAACTTAACAAGAGCAAGATCTGGCTCGATACCTGTTGTATCGCAATCCATCATCAGACCGATTGTGCCTGTTGGTGCTAGAACAGATGCTTGCGCGTTACGCCAACCATTCTTCTCACCGATTTCAATTCCCTTATCCCACTCCTTGTTTGCTTCTGACCAAACATCAGCATCAAGTGTTGTCTGTGGCTTTGCAGCATGTGAAGCAGCTTGGTGCTTGCGCATGACGCGTGTGTGGCCTGCAGCGTTACGTGCATAACCGTTGTATGCACCAACGATTCCTGCAATTTCAGCTGAGCGACGGTATGAAGTACCTGTCATCAACGATGTGATTGCGCCCGCTAGTGCGCGTCCACCATCTGAATCGTATGCAAGACCTGATGCCATCAAAAGTGCACCAACGTTTGCAAAGCCGATTCCGAGCTGGCGGTAATCAACTGTCGTGCGGCCGATTGCCTCTGTTGGGAAATCAGCGAAGCAGATTGAAATGTCCATCGCAGTGATGATCAATTCAGTTGCCTTCACAAAGTTCTTAACATCAAATGATCCATCGTTCTTGAGGAACTTCATCAAGTTAAGTGAAGCCAAGTTACACGATGAATTGTCGAGTGACATGTATTCAGAGCAAGGGTTAGACGCATTGATGCGACCTGTCTCTGGGTTTGTGTGCCAATCGTTGATGGTGTCATCGTATTGAATTCCTGGGTCAGCACATGCCCACGCAGCTTCAGCAAGCTTGCGGAACAAGCCCTTTGCCTCAACGGTTTCGATAACTTCACCTGAAGCGCGACCAACGAGACCAAATTGCTCGCCGTTCTCGTATGCCTTCATGAACTTATCGCTTACGCGAACTGAGTTATTTGCATTCTGGTACTGGACGGAGATGATGTCCTTGCCGCCAAGATCCATGTCAAAGCCAGCGTCGCGCAATGCGCGGATCTTGTCTTCTTCGCGAACCTTTGTCTCAATGAACTCTTCAATATCTGGGTGATCAACATCCAAAACAACCATCTTTGCAGCGCGACGTGTTGCGCCACCTGACTTGATTGTTCCTGCAGATGCGTCAGCACCGCGCATGAATGAAACTGGACCAGACGCTGTTCCACCTGACTTCAAAAGTTCCTTTGAAGAGCGGATACGTGAAAGGTTAAGTCCTGCTCCAGATCCGCCTTTGAAGATCATTCCTTCTTCGCGGTACCAGTTAAGGATTGAATCCATTGTGTCATCAACAGACAAGATGAAACATGCAGATACTTGCTGAGGAGCAGCAGTACCGACGTTGAACCACACTGGTGAGTTGAATGAGAAAACCTGGTGCATAAGCATCCATGTCAATTCATGTTCGAAGACTTCTGCATCAGCATCAGTTGCAAAGTAACCATTCTCTTTGCCTGACTTTGTGTATGTAAGTACAACGCGATCAATTACCTGCTTAAGAGACCACTCACGGTTCTCTTGTCCAACTGCACCACGAAAGTATTTTGTAGTAACGATTGTTGAAGCGTTAACGCTCCAGAAATCTGGGTATTCGACGCCTCTTTGTTCAAAGATAACTTCGCCGCTCTTCCAGTTTGTTTGCACAACATCGCGACGTTCCCATGTCACTTCGTCGTAAGGGTGTTTGCCAGCGGTCGTGTAGATACGGTCAATTGTTAGACCCTTGCCGAGAACCTTCTTGGTGGCGGCTGGCTTGTTGACGATAGACATGCGTGTGTTTCTCCAGATTCTTACTTAGTGATTGCGTGAGTGGTTGCGGATTGCGTTGTGGTGAGGGTTTCGTTCTTAACTTGACTTGTTACTTGCTTTTCTGTTTTTGAAGGAGCTGCGCGGAGAAGTGCGATCTCACCTTCGAAATCTTCAAGGGAGGCAAAGTTACGGTATACCGAGGCATAACGTAGGTAAGCGACCTCATCTAGTTCTCGGAGTGGCGCGAGGATTGCCATTCCGACTTCCTGTGCTTCAACTTCGGCTGATCCATCCAAGCGAAGTGCTTCTTCCACGCGTTGGGCAAGCAACGCATAGTCATCATCATTTACTGGACGACCCTGACATGCTTTACGAACGCCAGAGATGACCTTCTCGCGACTAAAAGGTTCAGTTGCACCTGAACGCTTAATGACCAAGAGAACGGAAGTCTCGGAGGTCGTGAAGCGACGGCCACACTGAAGGCATTCACGGCGACGACGAATGAGGGAGCCATCTTCTGCAGGACGAGAATCGACGACTCTAGAGTCATCGTGTCTGCAAAATGGGCAATTCATGAGTCGGGCCTTCCTAAATCAAAATAAATAGATCGTGAACTAGTGGTAAATATGTGCTTGCCAGGGGTTGAAGCAAGAACGGAACTGTAGCGCGTCTGAGCCTTAAAACCACACCATATGGGCGAATTTCTTGAGGACGCCCCTAGATGTTGTGGTAACTCTACACCCCTAGTGGAGAGTTTGCCCCCGACACGCCGTGCCCGGAACTGGCCTCGACTCTGTCAAGTATGCAGGTTCCCACTGACAGGT
>Ga0194047_10001028_pt1 | contig 17663 bp, 11 predicted proteins | sample JunL225m_MetaG_2_FD_160070 | JGI IMG/M metagenome (GOLD analysis project Ga0194047, IMG submission 160070) | Anoxic zone freshwater microbial communities from boreal shield lake in IISD Experimental Lakes Area, Ontario, Canada - Jun2016-L221-5m | ecosystem: Environmental > Aquatic > Freshwater... | reverse complement strand
AAAGTATATATTGATATAATAAAAACTAATTTAAAAAAAATAAAAATAAAAAAATACTTTAATGCGTGGTCTATTGGTATTATACACCATCGTCCAAAAAAGTGAAAGTGAGGTCTAAATATGCCGAAGAGTGTCAGTCTGCTTAACCAAACAATTAAGTTGTTTAATAGAAGAAAAGTAAAATAGGAAAAGAGATATATTAAAAATATCTCTTTTCCTTTTACTAAATTAAATAATTTGGTTTTACTTAACTGCATTTAAAATGTATGAACGGCTTTTTGCCCTTGTTGGTGTTTTCACCAACAAGTTTAATTGGTAATTTTTACTTTTTATATTCTATTGTTTGTTGGTGAAAAAACACCAACAAAGGTGGTATGATTAGAAAGGTATATCTTTCCATCCATTTATTGGTGCTTCTTTTATACTATCGGGCACTGGCTTATCTAAAAACATATCGTAATTAGCATCAGGCTCATCACTTCTAATTAAAATTAAAAATCGTTTACCAACATCTTTTCTAGTTATATCGCCAGTACTATTAACAGAAGAATTCATTATTTTTTTACCCTTATAATTGTATTCAATGTTTATCATCATACCTCGACTTGCTCCTTCAACTTTATTAATAGAGCAAATTGTATAGACTCCAATTTTTTTCAATTTTTCGTCCCTAATAAAATTATATACTAAAGTGAAAATTGTAAATATTAAAAGTCCTATTAAAATGAAATATTTCTTTCTTTTAGTTTTCATAACTATTTCAGGGCTGTCCGAGGAGCAAATTGGTAATTATTACTTTTTATATTCAATACGTTTGTTGGTGAAAAAACACCAACAAAGGCGGAAAAGAGGGTTGTGCAACGACTACCTATGTTATGTGCTGTGCATTTTTTAATCGGCATAACTTAATCCTTCAAATACTTCTCTTGCTTCAATTCCAAGTTCAACTATTTTATCATAGTTTGCTACTTCAAACCATCCTAATTCATCCTTTGAATTTTTTACTAAACACCATCTATAATTATCACTTGAAGCGATTGTTATTTTTTCGCCAACTTTAAGTGTTATGGATTTTGTTGCATCTGTTCTTGATTTTTGTAAAGTAATTTCTTTTTTTACAGTAACAAATGAATTCATAGGATATAAATCTTTCGGGATGTTTTCTAATAAATGTTTTGAGTTCAGTTTGTAATCGTCTGGATAAGCCCAGGTTTGTAGAATTTGTCCTCTCGCAGTTGCAGTAATTATTCCGTCTCCTTTAACTTTATTCCATTCTTCTTTACCAATATAGTTTCCGACTTTACCCATTAGAATAATTTGTTTTCCATTAAAGTAATATAATGTTGTAGCTTCATCGCTACTTGGTCCTTCTTCGTAAATTGCTATTTCTTTAAAGTTGTCTTTAGTATCAATGTCAATTATTTTAAACATTGGAACTAGAATTACAGCATCTCCACTGATTTCAATATTGTTAACTCTTAAGTTGTATCGCATCGCCATACCTCGTTCGTCAATAAAAGACAATGTTATCGTGTCATCAATTCCATCCCCGTTAAGGTCGGCAATTTTTATAACTCGCGCTTCGTCTTGTCCAAATGCTGTCGTGGATAAAAGTAATAAAAAATGAATGAAGATTCTTTTCAAAGTGATTCGGTTTTTATGTCGGGTTACGGTCTTCGTTGCATTGCACATAACTAGTTTATATATGCCATAACGTGGCACAAATCTCTCCATTTTTGGGTAGATATGTGCCATAAAAGCTATTTTTAAGATGTATTTATCTATTTCTTAATTTTTCTTTCACAAATATACATCAATTTTTAAATTCCCAAACCATACCTATATATATATGTATAGGAAATTCACCTTTTGAGTTATTTCCTAATTAGGTTTGGTTCCGTTTTGCGTGAACTGGACGTTGTACAGTCATCTTATTTATCATTATTTTAAAAAAAAATCAAAAAGGCTGACTTTTGTCATTTTTTTAGTGGTTTATTTGGTTGTAATATTGTGCCGTAATTAGAAAGGTTCATGGTCCACAATTGCAACATACTTCATTCTCTTTCATTAGCGATGATACCAACTGGTTCATCTGCCAGAAGGGTCTATTTTATTGGATATTCCGAAGAACGTTTTCATTCGCTTGAAAGCGTTTTTTGTTTTTATATCGTTCAAAAAATAATTTATAAACTCTTTAAAAAAAAATGAAATGAAAAAAATCACTTATTTAATTGGAAACAGACGAAACAGACGTCTAGTATTAAAAAACCTGAGGTCGAGAAGAAAATCTATTAACACTTTTGTTCTGTTGGCGGTGCCATTGCCCATTCATACGGTGGAAGGTGCGATAGATATGCCTAACACTATTCAGGGTCGATTAACAAGGGCACAAGAAATTTCGGGTGCTTGTGGTACGAGTAGTTATGTATCGGTGTCTGCGGCTAAGATGACGGCAGTTAATGCCAGCATTACGGCTTACAAAGGCGCAGGGCCGGGTAATCGTCCGGGCTTGTACAGAAAAATGATGAATCAACTCAAATCGTTACTCAACTTGTTTCAAGATTCGGCTAATGAAGACCCGGTGAACTCCATCGCTATCTTGGAAAGTGGCAAGTTTAGGGTGGTGGAAGCTAAAGTTCCACAAAAGCATAAGTTTGATGCGAAAGATGGCGTGAACCCAGGGGAAGTAATACTCACCGCTCCTGGAGGGCCAAATGAAAGGCATTTCCACGAGTGGAAGATTTCGTACGACAATGTGAAGTTTGAATTGATACGCTCTACTTTAACGGCTACCAAACTGGTTGAGGGTTTAACATCAGGTGCTGTGGTGTATTTTACTCATGAGTTGATAGTAAAAGATGTGCCTCAAGGCGTAAGCCAAGTCATTAAAAAAAGAGTGAAGTAACTGATTTGTAACCGAGTCTTCCCGATTTGTCAGAAATGGGAGGCTCGGTGACAAATCAAGCCCGCAATCTGTCATGAAGCCTAGCCTTTCTGACAAATTGCGTAGGCATTCTGACAAATTGCTTAGGCATTCTGACAAATTGCCTAGACATTCTGACAAATTGCGTAGGCATTCTGACAAATTGCTTAGGCATTCTGACAAATTGCTTAGGCATTCTGACAAATTGCTTAGGCTTTCTGACAAATTGCCTAGACATTCTGTCATTTCACCCAGACCTCGAGCCAAAACATAGGCAGTGAATAGCGAATAGTGAATAGTAAATAGGGAATGCTTAATAGTGAATAGCGATAAGTGAATAGTAAATAGGAATTAAACGAAATGAAAAAAGCTCCGAGCATAATTGTTCGGGGCTTTTTTATCACCTCTCCCCTGCCCCTCTCCACCAGTGAGGGGGTGATGCGTGACGGCTGGAGGAATTTTACGAAAAAAGAATTTACGAATGCCGTTTTAGAATTTAGTAGTTAGGATTTCGAATTTGGTGGTTCGAGTTATTGTAATGTTAAAATAAGGTAAAAGCGATAGATTGAGGTGCATGGGGACTTAAAATGAGTAATTTTACTTCGAAGGAATTATTGAAAATTCGTTGTATTGCTGTTTATGTGGTCATTTTGTTTGCCTTTTGTGGTGTTGCCTTGCCCCTCCTCTTGTGTTTATCGTTTAGCTAGTTGCCCATCATGAAGTGTTGGCGGATAGTGCTGTTGGTGGTACTGTGTTGGGGCTATGGGGCTGTGGCCAAGGCACAACAGCGGGTGAGTAATTTGGAGATGGGCAAATACGAATTGGCTCGCGGAAGGTATACCAATTGTATCGATTATTTGAATCAGGAATTGATGCGGCAGCCCGATTCGTATTATGCATATTACTTTAGAGGAATAGCAAAAGGTGCCTTGGAAGACTACCTTGGTGCGGAGCAAGATTATACCAAAGCCATACAGATATATGCCAAACGGGCTGATGTGTTTACCGAACGTGCGGTGGTGCGCGATAGGCAACTGAACTACAAAGGGGCTTTTGAGGATTATCAACGTGCCATCAATCTCGATTCGATGGATGCCACTATTTATTTCGATAGGGCGGTTACGTTGCTTGCCGTCAATCAGTTTGAGGCGGCTATTGACGATTGCAACCGTGCCGAACGATTGCATTATAAAAACGAGAATTTATATGTGATACGAGGTGCTGCCAAGGCGGGTTTAACATCGTATCAAACAGCGATAACTGATTTCGACAAGGTGATTTCGCGGTATCCTAAAAACACGTTTGCGCTTATTCAGCGAGGCATTGCTTTTTCTGAATTGTCGAAAAAAGATTCGGCCATGCACGATTTCAACACGGTGCTCAAGATAGATTCGGTGAACATTGACGCTTTGTTCAACCGTTCGATGATTTACATGGACCAAACAAAAACCGAACAAGCGATAAATGATTTGAACAACATCATTCGCATTTCGCCAGGTTATGCTTCGGCTTATTTCAATAGGGCTATTATTTATGGCAATTCGAAAAAATACAAACAATCGTTGCAAGACTACGACAAGGTGATAGAACTCAATCCGAAGAATATTTTGGCTTATTTCAATAGAGCCATTGTGAGGTCGGACAATAAAGATTTGAAAGGAGCCTTGAGCGATTACGACCGTGTAATCGAGTTGTTTCCTGAGTTTGCCGATGCTTATTACAATCGTTCGTTGGTGAAAAAAGATTTGAATAATGTAAAAGGTTCGACCGAAGATTATAAAAAAGCTTTGCGAATAAAACAACAAAACTACTCGTTGAACGATAGCGTGAAATTTACCAAAGGTGTGCAGTTGATGAAACTGATGACCCAAAACATACCCAACGATAAGAACTTGGATGAAAGCGAAAAGAAACAAAATACCTTAGCCAATATTCAATTGCAACCCGTGTTTTCCATCACCTTGATGCCTGTGCAAAAGAATTTTAAGATATACAAACAAGGAGATAAACAGCATACCACCAATAGTGTGATAAGCCTTGTGAACAACAAAGACACCATAGATGTGAACAAGGTGAAGGAACAAATAACACAACTAGGGATAGCCATCAACAACCGACCTGACGATGCTTCTAATTACCTCGACAGGGCCATTCTGTATAGCTCCATCAAGAGTTATAACGAGTCGTTTGCCGACTACGACAAAGCCATACAGCTGAACCCCACCAACCCTATGGCTTGGTTTAGCCGAGCCAATACCCGTTTCAAATTATTGGAATTGATACATACGTTTGACGAACCTGCTTTGCCCGAAAACGCAATGGATAAAACCAAGAAAAAAGAAGAACATAGCGACCATACGTATGACATGGTGATAAGCGATTATAACAAAACATTAGCCCTCGACCCTAGCTTTACGTATGCATGGTTCAATAATGCCAATACCAAAACCTTGATTGGCGATTACAAAGGAGCTGTAAACGACCTTACCAAAGCCATTAAACTAGAACCTACCCTATCAGATGCTTATTTCAACAGAGGTTTGTTATTGATATTTATGAATGAAACAGAACTTGCCTGTAAAGACATCAGCAAAGCCGGAGAGCTCGGAATTTCGGAAGCTTATAATGTTATAAAACGATATTGTTATAAATAAAACATGAAAAAAATCACGGTATTCATCATTTGCCTTTGTTGTTCGCTCATGGGCACAGCACAAACTGCTAAGTTCACCATCAGCGGTTATGTGAAAGATGCAAAAACAGGGGAAGAAATAATAGGTGCTAATGTGAGCATTAAAGAACTTACTGCCACAGGAGTTAATACCAATGCGTATGGTTTTTATTCCATCACCATACCAGCGGGTAAATACACGGTACAGGCTCAATACATAGGATACAGCATACATCTCGATACAATAGATTTAAAACAAAACACCAAGATTGATTTTCTGTTGACCGAAAAAATAAATCAATTGAATGAAATAGTGGTGACCAGCGAACGCAAGGACGAAAATGTAACCAGCATACAAATGGGAGTGAACAAACTCGATATTCAGCAAATAAAAAACATACCCGTATTGTTTGGTGAGAAGGATATTTTAAAAACACTTTCGCTGCTGCCCGGAGTGAAATCGGCAGGAGAAGGAAGCAGTGGGTTTTATGTGAGAGGTGGCAGTGCCGACCAAAATTTGATTCTGCTTGACGAAGCCACCGTTTACAATGCATCGCATTTGCTTGGGTTTTTCTCGGTTTTTAATTCCGATGCCATCAAAGATGTAACGCTTTTTAAAGGTAGTCAACCGGCCGAATATGGAGGAAGATTATCATCGGTGTTGGATATAAAAATGAAAGATGGGAATGATAAGCATTACATTGTGAGTGGTGGCGTTGGCATCATTTCATCACGCTTGAACCTCGAAGGGCCCATCGTTAAGAACAAGGGTTCGTTCATCATTTCAGCAAGACGTACCTATGCTGATTTGTTCCTGAAGCTGTCGCGAGATAGTGCAACACGCCAAGCAAGGCTTTATTTTTACGATGTGAATGCAAAAGCCAATTACAAACTAAACGATAAGAACCGACTTTACCTTTCGGGATATTTTGGAAAAGATGTGCTTGGTTTTGGTTCTACCTTTGGTATCAATTGGGGAAATGCCACAGGAACATTGCGTTTGAATCATTTGTTTAACGAAAAACTGTTCTCGAACACCTCTTTGCTATTTACCAATTATGATTATAAAATTAATGCCAATTTCGGTGGCAATCCTTTGGATATCATCTCGCGAATTCAAGACTACGGAATAAACGAGGACTTTCAGTATTTTGTCAATACCAAAAACAAAATCAAGTTTGGGTTGACAAGTACCTTTCATAAAATCATTCCAGGAGCCATAACTTCAAGCAGCAATTCCCCTATTAGTAAATTGCATCTCGATAATAAATATGCTTGGGAAAGTGCCATCTATGCTTCGCACGAAATAAAAGTAACCGAACTATTTAACATCGAATACGGTGTTCGTTTATCTTCTTTTAGTCTGGTTGGCCCAGGTAGTTTTCATACCTACGATACCGAAGGAAATATATTGGATACAAGTACCTACTCCAGTGGGCAATTTGTAAAAACCTATTATAATTTACAACCACGATTGAGTGCAAATTATATACTTAACGAACGCAATTCAATTAAAGTTTCGTACGGTCTCAATACACAGAACCTTCATTTAATATCGAACTCCACTTCCGGCAACCCAACCGATTTGTGGATACCAAGCAGTAATAATGTGAAACCTGAAATATGCGACCAAGTTTCGTTGGGTTATTTCAAAAACATTAAGGACAATATGTACGAATTCTCCACCGAGGTGTATTACAAAACAATGCAAAACCAAGTTGATTATAAGGATGGAGCTCAGTTGAATTTAAATGCCAACATCGAATCGCAGTTGTTATATGGCATTGGCCGAGCCTATGGTATCGAGGTTTATTTCAAGAAAAAATATGGCCGATTGAATGGTTGGATAGGATACACCTTAGCAAGAACCGAAAAACAAATCAACGGAATAAACAATACCAATTGGTACCCTGCAAAACAAGACCGAACACATGATGTATCAATTGTCGTCATCTATGATCTATCTAAAAAGTGGACCGTATCTGCAACATGGGTTTACTATACCGGCAATGCGGTAACCTTCCCAAGCGGCAAATACATGGTAGCTGGACAAGTGGTAAATTATTACACCGAGCGGAATGGTTATAGAATGCCAGCCTATCATCGGTTAGACCTAGGCGCAACGTGGCAAGGAAAGAAAACCGATAAGTACGAAACCAGTTGGAATTTTTCGGTTTACAATGCTTATGGTAGAGAAAATGCCTATTCAATCACTTTTAAACAAGACCCTAACGACCCTACCAAAACACAAGCGGTTCAAACCACTTTATTCCGTTGGGTTCCATCATTAACATTTAATTTTAAATTCTAAGGTTATGAAACAATTATTCGGTTTAAATAAGTTTATTTTATTTATTTTAAGTGTTGTCAGTTTTTCATCTTGTCAGAAGGTGGTAAACATCGATTTGAATTCATCGGCTCCACAAATTGTGATTGAAGGAGAAGTATCGGATCTACCGGGACCTTATACGGTAGTGCTAACAAAAACAGTAAACTACGACCAATCGAATACGTTCCCTCCTGTTCAGGGAGCTTCGGTAACCATCAATGACGATGCTGGGAATTCGGAATTGCTAACAGAGGCAAGTCCTGGTGTTTATAAAACAATTAACCTTCAAGGAGTCGTTGGCAGAACTTACACGTTGAATGTGGTTGCAGACAATAAAGACTATCAAGCGGTGTCGAAACTTAATTCACCAGTGAACATTGACACACTAGTTGCCGAGAATGCATCAGGCTTTGGTGGTGGTGGCGGTGGTGGTGGTAATTCAGGTCCTAAGAGCAAAGTAGTGATTGCGAAATTCACAGACCCTATTGGTGTAGTCAACTATTATCGATTTATGGAATCAATAAATGGTTTAACTACCACTTCAATAAACATAACCTCTGATAATTTAAGAGATGGAACCTTGATAGAGCAACGATTAAGAACAAATTCAGATGTTAAAATCCTTCCTTTTGACACAGTAACCGTTCAATTAAGAAGCATCGATTTTGGAGTTTTCGAGTACTTTAGAACCTTCAACAGAACTGGTGGTGGAGCATTTAATTCATCAACACCAGCCAACCCTAGTTCTAATATTAGCAATGGAGCATTGGGTTACTTTAGTGCATACTCAGTGAAGAGCAAGTCCATAGTAATTCAATAGCAGGCTAGTTACCAAACTATGAGAATAAATTTAGTTTAAATAGTATCGAAATAAAACCTATTTTTGGTTTCCATATTACTATTGAACAATACCAAACAAAATGAATAAAACGATTGCAGTTACTGGCGCAAGTGGTCATTTAGGAAATGTAATTTGTAGACTTTTAGTCGAAAAAGGATTTCGAGTGAAGGCCATGTACAATACAAGGATAGATTCGTTGGAAGGTTTGCCAATAGAATTGATACAAGGCGATGTGCTCAATAAAAGCGACCTTGCTAAATTGATTGAGGGGTGCGAAATTGTGATTAATAGCGCAGCCATCATCAGCATCAATGGCGACCCAACGGGAATGGTATTCAAAACAAATACCGAAGGCCCAAGAAATGTATACGAGGTAGCAAAAGAAAAAGGAGTAAAACGAATCGTCCACATTAGCAGTGTTCATGCGGTGATGGAAGAACCATTGAATCTTCCTTTCGATGAAAAAAGAACTTATAAAACCGCCACTTGTTTTCCATACGATTATTCAAAAGCGCAAGGCGAACAAATTATGTTGAGTAATAAAGCCAATGCGGCACCCGAAGTGGTTGTTCTTCGCCCAAGTTGTATCATTGGCCCCTTCGATTATAAAACATCTGAATTTGGTAAAGCTTTATTGAAATTTTATCATGGGAAAATACCTGTAATGCCCGAAGGTGGTTATAATTTTATTGATGTGCGCGATGTTGCCGAATCGGTTATCAATGCAATGGAAAAAGGAAGAAACGGAGAAATATACCTTGCCACAGGGAAATATTATTCCATGAAAGAACTTGCATCTACCATTGAGAAAGTGACAGGTAAAAAGACCCCTAAAAACACACTTTCGTTTACAGTATTAAAATCGCTCATTCCTTTTATTTCAGCCTATAGTAAACTTACCAATACCATACCTTTATTTACAACAGAATCAATAAATGCTTTAAAATATGGACATCCAGGTATGGACAATACAAAAGCCATCACTGAATTAGGACATCGTGTAAGGCCATTCGAAGAGTCGATTAATGAGTTTTATACTTGGCAGAAATCAACCGGTAAAATCAAATAGAATGAGTATTCAAAACCTTTATCTTATTTCTTATTTATGGCTAAGCATTGCCCTTGTGGTGCATGTAACCATGTTTTTTATCACTGCACCTTTTGGTCGACATACAACTGAGAAATGGGGAATAACCATTAACAACAAGCTTGCTTGGGTATTGATGGAAGCCCCTTCCTTATTTATTATGTTGTATTTCCTTGTACTTGGGAGTAATTCTTTTCACTCGTATGTTTGGATATTGTTTGCCTTTTGGATTATCCATTATATCAATCGAACGTTTATCTATCCACTTCGAATAAAATCAACTCCAAAAAAAATGCCTTTGGCCATAGCTATGAGTGGTGCTTTCTTCAATATCGTAAATGCTGGATTGAACGGATATTTTCTTTCTGAATTGGCATCACCCCTTGATTATTCATCTACATGGCTCAGCAGTGCGCACTTCATTGTTGGCGCATCCATATTTGTGATAGGAATGATGATAAATTGGAAAGCCGATACCATTTTAATTAATCTTCGAAAGCCAGGCGAAACAGGATATAAAATCCCTCAAGGCTTTTTGTTCGATTACATTTCTTCTCCTAATTTGTTTGGTGAAATAATTGAATGGTCGGGTTTTGCTTTGATGGCTTACAATTTACCCGCTCTTACCTTTATGGTATGGACCTTTGCTAATCTGGTTCCTCGAGCCAAAAATCACCACGATTGGTACATGAAACAATTCCCTGAATACCCCGCTAAAAGAAAAATCGTGTTCCCGTTTCTGTTTTAGCTAAAGAGTTATTCGTATCGATTCAATTTATTCTTCAAAATGGTGAGTTCTTCTTGTAAACTATCCACTTTATTTAATAAATGATATATCGCTTCAATCCCTTCGATATTAATATCAAGCTCATAGTGCATTCGAATCATTTTTTCAACATCTTTAATTTGTTCCACAATAATGTAGCGAGTGTCCTCAATGGTTGTTATCTCCACCAAACCGTATTGGTTTAACGATTCGATGAATGCAAAATCAACATTGTGATGAATGCAGAATTGTTCTATTGAAATAAATTTATCCATTTGAATTCAGTATTGATAATTGGGTAAATAATTCTTTTTCTTTTTCAGTTAAATTTACAGGAATTTTTAATTGGTAGGTAATGTATAAATCTCCATACTCACCTTCTTTTTTATAAATTGGGAAACCCTTACCTTTCAATTTCACCTTGGTTCCTGTTTGAGTTTCTGGTTTAATGGTCAATTTCACTTTACCATCAAAAGTATCTACCATTATTTCTCCTCCAAGAATTGCAGTGTATAAATTCAAATCAATAGTAACATAAAGATTATTGCCATCTCGTTTGAACTTGGTAGAATTAGAAATAGAGAAAGTAATGTATAAATCTCCATGTGGTCCATCATTCACTCCTTCTCCCCCGTGTCCAGTTATTTTAATAGTTTGACCATTTTCAACACCAGCAGGAATGGTGAGTCGGATGGCTTTACCATTCACAGTAAAAGTTTGTTTGTGCGATTGGAAAACATCTTTCAAATCGAGATGTAATTCCGTGCTTAAGTCTTGCCCTCTAAATTTGGATTGAGAAGATCTCCTTCCTCCCGCAGTTCCTCCAAACATGGATTCAAAAAAATCGGAGAAGTCTTCTTGCTGATTTGGATTTCGCTGAGCATTATCGCTTGCGAAACCACTGCTACCTTGTTGTTGTTTCGCCTTTTCAAATTCGTCAGCATGTTTCCAATCCTTACCATACTTATCATACTTTTTCCTCTTTTCTGGGTCACTAAGCACTTCGTTGGCCTCATTTATTTCCTGAAACTTCTTTTTCGCATTGTTGTCGTTTGGATTAAGGTCGGGGTGCAATTTCCGTGCGAGCTTACGGTAGGCTTTTTTTATTTCGTCTTCGCTTGCATTTTTATCAATCTCTAGTACTTTGTAATAATCAATGAAATCCATCTTCTTTTTTGATTTGGTACAAAGATAGAACAAAGAAAACCGAATCTTGGATTAATCTTAAATTTTAATGATGAATAAACGGAAATTTAAAAACAGGAATAATTATTTCTACTATATTTGCAGACTATAAACAAACAAATTATTAATCCACAAAAAAATCATGAAAAAAACAATTACTAAAACAAAACCATTAGCCATTTTTAGATGGGTGATGTGTACGTTGGTCCTTATTGGAGCAACCGTGACAAACGGAATGTCACAAACTGTTACCATTACATGTACAGGAACAGCAGGCTCGTATGCCTCTGGCTCTGTAAACTCTTCTGGAGTTATGAATGATGGTAACATGATTACTATCAACAGTTCTTCAAATAGAGGTTGGGCACATTTCGACCTTTCGAGCATTCCTGCGAGTGCTATTGTGAGTGCTGTAACAGCAAATTTTTATACCTATTCGTCAACAACCTCTTCTGCGACAAATAACGTATATGGTTTTACAGGCGATCCCTCAACCACTGCGGGGACTACTTTGTATGCAAATTGTGCCAACGGAACATCTTTTAATGCTTCCACTTGGTCTGCAACTGGTAATCAAGCAAAGGTATTAAATGCAACAGGGATCGCTTTTGTTCAAGCGAATTGTGGTGGAAATAATGCGAATCTTGGTTATGTAAGAGGGTCTACTAACACCTATAACATATATGGATACCCACAAGCTGGTAGTGAGCCAAGTTTAACAATTACATACACAGTACCTTCACTTTGCAGTGGCACACCTGCTCCAGGAAACACTTTATCAACAGCTTCTTCCGTTTGTTCTGGTGTTAACTTTACACTTTCTACTCAAAACAGCACATCGGGTTCTGGAGTGACCTATCAGTGGCAATCTTCACCTGATGATGTTACCTACTCAAACATTGTTGGAGCAACAACAGCAACATTAACTACCAACATTACAACTGCTACTTATTTTCAATGCGTAGTAACTTGTTCTGCAGGTCCAAGTAGTGGAACATCTACACCTATACAAATTACATTAAACTCATTCGAAAACTGTTATTGTACACCAACAACAACTAATGGTTGTACTTCAGGTGACCATATTACCAATGTTACATTCACTTCATTAGTAAATCCAATCAATAATAGTACAGGTACCTGTTTGGTTAATTCTTATTCAGACTACACTACTACTATTACGGCAGCTTCTGTATCACAAGGAGATGTTGTTCCTGTAAGCGTTCATGTTGGAAACGGAGGAACTGAATATGCTGGTCTTTGGATTGACTTTGACCACAGCGGAACTTTTGATGCAACTGAATTTTTAGGTTTACCTACACCATCGAATGCTGGTTCTCCTGATTGGCAATTTGATGGAAACATAACAATTCCTTACACTGCATTAACAGGTATTACAAGAATGAGAGTTCGTTCTAGTTACAACATAGTCGAACTTGGAACTGATGCTTGTTCAACCTTCTCTTATGGAGAAACAGAAGACTATTTTGTTGACATTGCTTCGTCTTCTAACTGCAGCGGAACACCTGCACCAGGAAATACATTAAGCACGGTAACTTCTATTTGCCCAAATACAAACTTTGACCTATCTTTACAAAATTCTACGATTGGTGCAGGTGTTACCTACCAATGGCAATCATCACCTGATAACGTCACTTATACTGACATCGCAGGTGAAACTTCTACTTCCTTAACAATTTCTCAATCGACTGCTACTTATTATCAATGTTTAGTAACATGTACAAATAGTTCAAGCAGTGCTACCTCTACCCCAGTTCAAGTAACCATGAATACTTTTGATAATTGTTATTGTACTCCAACAACCACTGGCGGTTGTTCTTCAGGCGATCATATTACTAATGTCACATTTAATTCATTAGTAAATCCTATCAACAATAGTACAGGTACTTGTTTGGTTAATTCATATTCTGACTATACTACCACTGTGACCGCAGCAACTGTTTCTCAAGGAGATGTTGTTCCAGTAATTGTTCACGTTGGAAATGGAGGAACAGAGTATGCAGGACTTTGGATCGACTTTGACCACAGTGGAACTTTTGAAGCAACGGAATTCTTAGGCTTACCTTCACCTTCTAATGCTGGTTCTCCTGATTGGCAATTTGATGGAAATATTACAATTCCAAATACCGCATTAACTGGTATAACAAGAATGAGAGTTCGTTCGAGTTATAATACATCTGAACTAGGTACAGACGCATGTACTACCTTTTCATTTGGTGAAACAGAAGATTATTTAATTAACATTGCTCCATTCTCCTCTTGTTCTGGAACACCTGCACCAGGAAATACAATTTCGTCTCTAACCACTGTTTGTTCTACAACTAGCTTTACTCTTAGTACACAAAACACTGTATCTGGAGGAGGAATCACTTATCAATGGCAATCTTCTACAGATAACACCACCTATACTGATATTGTTGGTGCGACTTCATCAAACTATACAACAACTCAACCGTCTTCTACGTATTATCAATGTCTGGTAACTTGTCCTTCTGGACCTAGTTCGGGAACTTCAACACCATTGCAAATAAACATGGATGCAATTGCAAACTGTTATTGCACCCCAAGTACTGTAAATGGAGGTATATTTGATGCAATAACAGGTTTTATTAGTACAGACATGAATTACAATTATTCAACCTCAACAGGACTTCCTTCACCTGGATATGAAGATTTGACAGCAACGCTAGGTACTGCATTTCTTGGTTCTAACAATGCATTCGAAATTGACGAAATGTATAGCGGTGATGCTGCTGCTATTTGGATTGATTTTAATGACAATGGAAGTTTTGAAGATGCTGGCGAATTAGTTGCTACAACTGGTCAAGGTACTATTGTAACTGGTAGTGTTTCAATTCCATTCACTGTTGCTCTTGGAAACCACAGATTGAGAATTAGAAACACTGATGACACTAGTAATCCTATTGCTTCAACAACTTCTTGTTCAACAACAAATTCTTATGGTGAAACAAAAGATTTCACCATCACGATTATTCCAGCTTACGACATGGGAATTGCAAATATTCTAACTCCAGTTTCCCCTGCTTGTTATTCAAATGCTGAAACAATAAGTGTTACTGTTCAAAATTATGGTCTTGGAACATTGGATATGAGTATTAATCCATTAACCGTAAATTGTGATATTACAGGTGCTAATCCTAATAATATGACACTAACTCCAATGGTAATAAACACTGGACTAATTAATGCTGGAGGAACTTTGGTTGTAACTTTCTCTACGCCTTATGATATGTCGGCAGTAGGAACTTATGATGTTACAGTTTCTACTTCTATCGCTTATGATGGAAGCACATCTAACGATTCGAATAACGAATCATTTGTTCGCAATGCTGACCCGGTAGTGACCGCTTCGGTTGACAACTCAATAGTATGTGAAGGTAGCAATATCACTTTAACGGGTGGTGGTGCTAATACGTATACTTGGGATAACGGTGCAACTGATGGTTTAGCTTTTGCGGCTAGTGCTGCTACAACAACATTTGTTGTTACAGGAACTGACATCTATGGATGTAGTGCAACAGCTTCTACTTCTATTACTGTAAATACTTTGCCAATTGTAACTGCTTCTGTGGATAATTCAACCGTATGTGAAGGTAGCAATATCACTTTAACTGGTGGTGGCGCTGATACATACACTTGGGATAATGGAGCAACTAATGGTGTAGCTTTTGTTGCTAGTGCAGCAACAACTACTTTTGTGGTTACAGGAACCGACTTAAATGGATGTACAAATACAGCTTCAACATCTATTACCGTTAATTCTTTACCAACAGTTACTGCAACAGCTGATTTTACAACTGTTTGTGAAGGAAGTAACGTTACCTTAACAGGTGGTGGAGCTAGTTCTTATGCTTGGGATAATGGTGTAACTGATGGTGTAGCTTTTGCAACATCAACAAGTGCTACTTATATAGTAACAGGAACTGATGCAAATAGCTGTGTAAATACAGCTTCCGTTTCCATCACCGTTAATCCATTGCCAACCGTTTCTGCTTCCGTTGACAACTCAACTGTTTGTGAAGGAAGCAATATCACTTTAACAGGTGGTGGTGCTGATACATACACATGGGATAATGGAGCAACTGATGGTGTAGCTTTTGCTGCTAGTGCAGCGACTACAACTTTTTTAGTTACTGGAACTGATCTAAATGGTTGTGTCAACACAGCATCCACATCAATTACTGTAAATTCATTGCCAACAGTCACTGCGACTGCTGCATTAACAACTTTGTGTGCTGGAAGTAATGATACTTTAACAGGTGGTGGAGCTGTTTCTTATGTCTGGGACAACGGTGCAACTGATGGTGCTGGATTTGTGGCTACTGCTACAACTACTTATGTAGTTACTGGAACTGATTTGAATGGTTGCGTTAACACAGCTTCCGTAACAGTGAATGTGAATCCGCTTCCTGTAGTTACTTTAGATGTATTTAACCCAACTATTGTTTGTGATGATGCTGCTCCATTCGCTCTTCCTGCAGGTTTACCAGCAGGTGGTATTTATTCAGGTCTTGGTGTTACTGGTACCGATTACACTCCAACTGCTTTAATTGACGGATTGAATACAGTAACTTACACAGTTACCGAATTAGGTTGCACTGATTCAGCTTCGCAAACTATTTACGTTTCGAATTGTGTTGGGATTAATCAACTTGCAGTAAACAACGAAGTGAGTATTTATCCTAATCCTTCTTCAGGCTTATTTACATTACACATTAGCAATGCAAGTATTCAAGAACTTGTGATTACGGTTACAGATATTCAAGGAAGAGAAATTTATAAAGCTTTAGATAAAATCATTAGCGTTGATTATACTAAAACCATCAGCCTTGAAAATATAGCTAAAGGAATTTACTACATCCATATTAACAATGGTGTAGAAACCTCCGTTCAAAAAATCGTTACTCAATAATTGTAACTTCTATTAAAAGGAAAAGGCTACCATTGATTTGGTAGCCTTTTTTTATTTAAAGGTATGCGATTAAGCTCCTCCCTAATTTTCACCTAGCAATAGAATCCTCGCCAACACAACGAATGAGACACAAGTAAGGGATTGATTTTTTTTGCATCTTTGCAAGCATTGAAAACGAAAACAAAATCAATAGTATTCGAATGGATAAAAGCGATATCGGTTGCCATTATTGCTATCATCTTGTTTCGAGTGTTTTTATTCGAAGCCTTCACCATTCCATCGGCATCAATGGAAACAACTCTGTTAACAGGTGATTACATTTTGGTTAGTAAATTAAGTTACGGACCACGCGTACCAAATACTCCACTTTCCATTCCTTTTACTCATCAAAAATTAACCTTTACCGAAAACACGAACTCTTTTGTTGATTGGATAAAACTACCTTACCTTCGCCTTTTTGGTTGTCCAAGTATTAAACACCACGATGTAGTAGTGTTCAATTATCCAATGGAGGATGAATTCCCTGTTGATCAGCGAACATACTATGTGAAACGCTGTATGGGCTTACCGGGTGATTGGATTGAAGTTAGAGATGGACAAACTTATATAAATGGAGCCTATGCAGATGTGCCTGACAAGATTCAATTTAATTACCGTGTATACACTACTACTGATAGTATCAACTCTGATAGCATAAATAGTCTGGGAATTACCGAAGGAGGAAGATTGAATAATAAAAAAGAATTCTATTTCAACTTAAGTATTGAAACTGCCGAAAAACTCGAACACCTTTCGAATGTTTCTAAAATTGAGCCTTTGCTCAGTAAAAAAAGAAACTATAGTGATTTGATGTTTCCCGATAACGAACATTTTTTATGGAATATCGACAATTTTGGTGCACTTCACA
>Ga0194047_10001027_pt1 | contig 17668 bp, 21 predicted proteins | sample JunL225m_MetaG_2_FD_160070 | JGI IMG/M metagenome (GOLD analysis project Ga0194047, IMG submission 160070) | Anoxic zone freshwater microbial communities from boreal shield lake in IISD Experimental Lakes Area, Ontario, Canada - Jun2016-L221-5m | ecosystem: Environmental > Aquatic > Freshwater... | reverse complement strand
TTTAGGTATTTGAATAAATTGATGTACTTCTAATTGCTTCTCTTCAATACCACCTATTTCTGTAATTATCTCAAACTTGTGTTTTGTTATTAGATATGTTTTTTTATCTATTTCGATAGAATAAAAACTACCTTTTGTTTTCCCAATAACCATTCCTTTCATAGTCAATCCCCCAATCTGATGATCCTCTATTGAAATTTCATACGAATCGTTAATTTCTATCATTTTTACAATGTTCGATTTACAACCATCAATATAATCTTTTAAAAAGGGTTTATACATCAAAAAATTAGGAATTAAATTATTAATAATTTTCCCCTTTAGCAATCTTGTTGAGTCGAATGAAGATAAGTCAGTAAATTGGTTTGAATCTATATTGTTGTACCCATAATATTTCGAATTGTTAAAATAAACATATTTTTCATCACATTGTAAAACATAATGAGGAGGTTTCTGGATCTGAGTATTATTGTAGTACAAATCACCTTCATATTTACTAATGTCTTTTTCTGTACTCGTGCTAAAGTCATACGTAACATGAAATGCAAAAACATTGCATTTGTATTTTTCAATTGTTTTATTCAGTATTTGACAAATATTATTTTTCTGGGCAAATCCTATTAAAGATAGAAATGAAAGCAAAAAGGTAAGACCTACCTTTTTGCTTTTCAAATTTTCATTTTTAAAGATATTAGTTAACACCAGTCGCATATATAAATACGTATCCACTTGTACCTGTAAGTGGACTTTTTGATCCTCCGCTTACTTTTACTACTGTTCTTTTACAATAACTACAACGATCCGCAAGACATGAAATAGTGTTGTAAGCAGTAGATGGTGTACACCCTCCTTCTCCATAACCTGTGCAATCACAAGTCACTTCATATGTTGTACTTGGTGCTTTTTCTGGAGACGTTTTAGGGTCAAATGGTATCACATACAAATTAAGTTCTATATTCTGTGATTGATAAATCGAGACAACTTTTGCTAAAGAATCGTATTTAAAAACCACTTCTTTGTCCATAATAACTGATGTTGTGGTGATAGGATTCGTTGCAACACTCCTTACAAGGTCAATTGTACCATCTTGATATTTCGTAATCTTCATTTCATATGTTTGATTAGTGGTAGTATCATGTGAATACACGATGATTGGAGCTGATTTAATTTGAATATGAGGATTAGAACTTAATCCTGCTGAACCTGATTCGTTTTTTGAACATGACTGAATAAAAAACACACCAAGACAAATTATAGCGATACCTGCTAATCCAATTCAAAATTTATTTTTCATTTTAAATAACGATTTTATAATAGCAAAAACCGATAAAAACTCTAAGATTCTCTCTGTTTTTAGCAATACCTTTCGAGAGCTCAAAGATAAAGTTTTGTTTCTACGTTAGCATATCCCTAAAACATAATAAAAGGATATAAGCCTATTAATTTTTAATATGTATTGGCATTACACTTTACCTACTCTTAGTGGGAGGATTTTCGGTTATGTCCTTATATGCAGACATCCAACTTACTTTGGATGGAATTTTCACCTTATTCTTTTCTGTATTTTTTCTCCCCTACTTCTTTTTTCCAGCTTTTCGGGTTGCGCTGGGGATATTAATAAATCATTTATATTGTTCCAAAATGGAAACTGCGATTTCGTCCTCTTTCAAAAAAGTACCATCTTTTAATTTAATAAAAAGAACATTTTCTTTATCCACTTTTATAATTTCATGATTAGGTCTACAGGTTTTAAAGCGATGGGATAGCTCTTTAATACCTTTTATAAAACCATACTCATTGGTTATTTTGTAAACCTGTCTTGAACAAGAAACGCGATAAATACAATTCCGTCTTTTGCTCTCTGGGATAACCAACCAGTATAGTTTTATTAGGGCTTTTAAAAGGTACTTCATTTTTTAAATACTAATACCATTACCGAAGTGTTTGTAGCAGGTTTAGCACCTACGCCAAAACAGCCATTTGAACCTGCAATAGTGGTATCAATATTTCCACAACTTACAAACTCCCAACCAGCATCATTTTGCTGTTTTATTAATGATTCAATTTGTTTGGCAACATCATTTGATGTACCATTACTTTGCATTGATGCCGTGAACGGAATAACTTTAGTGTCCATATTATTTAATTATTTATTTCCCCTACTTCTTTTTTCCAGCTTTTCGGGTTGCGCTGGGGTTTATCTATTAACCTATTTGCAATTCGTTTCTAAAACGTTTAGTCCAAAATTCCAGTTTTTCACTTGAATGACTCGTATAACTACTTACCAATTAAACACTTTTGCTAACCGACTAATCGTTTTTGATTTCTTGTTTAAGCATTTATTTAACTCGTGTTAGCTCCGAGCTAACTGCTGTCGGCTTTTTGCTAACTGCTGTCGGCTTTTTGCTAACTCATGTTAGCTCCGAGCTAACTGCTGTCGGCTTTTTGCTAACTGATGTCGGCTTTTTGCTAACTCGTGTTAGCTCCGAGCTAACTGCTGTTCGCTTTTTGCTAACTGCTGTCAGCTTTTTGCTAACTCGTGTTAGCTCCGAGCTAACTGCTGTTCGCTTTTTGCTAACTGCTGTCGGCTTTTTACTAACAGGTAGGCGATAAACCCTACCTGTTTGCAATCAGCTTAATAATATTGACCTTAAGGTGTTGGCGGTTTTGGCTTTTTTTTGCCTTGTTCCTTGTACCTAAGTGCCATTTTGTCGACTAACGATTTGGCTGCGGCATCTCCTTTTCGTGCCGATTTCTTTAGTTGTCCGTAAACTTCGTCAGCCGATGCCATGGCATCACTACCCACTGCCATAAGTGTGTCGTTCACCATTTCGTTTACCATGTTGATCTTCACTTGAATATCGAGCAAAGAACTACTTAATACAACGTCTTTTTTGAATCCAGCAACATCAAAACCTGCCCTCATTTCGGTTGGGAAGGTAGCTGCACCTGTGTATCCAAGGTTGGCGTATTCCACACTTTTAGGACCCATTTTATGTGCATCATGCCGTTCTTGTTTTGATAACGTAATCAAGAACGGCAAAAGCGCCAGAATTTCGTCCAATTTTGAAATCACTGATGTTTTGTCGGCATCCGCAAGCGTAGCCGATACTTTTCCTGTAGTACTCATTTGTATTTTGTTTTTAATTCCGCCTACTCTTTGCTCGGATTTTCGGCATTCTCCGTTTATTGTTCAAAATAATAAATCAAGTACAATCAGCACAAGGTATTTTTTCTTTATAAATGTCTATTCGTATACATCAATAGCGGCTCAAAATGCGTTTTGCAGTGTGCCAAATAATTCAATTCACCTTTTGCAGAAATTCCAACCTTGTAAGGAATCTCTGTGTCAAACGCTAAGTTCAAACTTATAATGCCTTCTACTTTTTCCATAATATTAGTTATTCGTTTAGCTTTTTTGTTTCCATATTTTTAATATCTAATAAAGTCATAAAATGTAATGAATAATTGACGGAGCAAAATTAGAGAGGCAATAACCGAATATCCAAATCTGAATCAGGTATTTCTTCTACCTGATTCAGGTATTTTTTCTTCTACCTGATTCAGGTATTTTTTCTACCTGATTCAGGTAGAAGAAATTGTTAATAACTCATTCAAATGCCCGAAAACAGTAGAAACCATTTTTTGTCAAAAAAACACCATTTGTTTTTTATTTCGAGAATTTTCGTAGATTTACAAAAAATTAAAAATTAACTTTTAATCCCAAAATTCTATTTTATGATGGCAACATTTGATCCGAACGCAGGTAAAGAAATTCTGCTTGAAGAAGCAAAAACTATGATAAAAAAATACCAGACGAATAATGATGGTGAAGTAAAGGCTCACTATTTTAGTAGAGCAAGTGTTAACTTGGTTCTTTTACAACCAGATGCAGTAGGCATCAGAATCTATCAGGCAACCAATGAAAGCGGTGAGCGTCAACTGGTATTAGTTGGGGTAGATCTCAATGGAAAAGACTTAATAGAAGGGAAATTTGCAGATCATGCAGCAGGGTGTCCTATAGCATGCGACCCTACTAGTCCATTCTTTTAGTAATCCTATAGGAAAAGGCAGCCCTGTCTGCCTTTTCCTATTTCGTTCAAACAAATAAATTATGTTAATCGAAATTAGTTTGCTTAGGTTATTAACGTATGGTGCCTACTCATTTCTACTATTTCCACTTATAACAGGAAGTATAAGAAAGGCATACGCGCATCCTCATCTCAAACTAATTTACCTTTTAATATGTCTTTTTGTGTTTGATGAATCGATACTTGTTTATTATGGTTCGCATCATTGGAACAATCTTTTATTTATCAGAATAGGAACCTTTTTAGAATTTTTTATACTAAGCTTATTTTACTATAAAGTAACAATAATTCGCTGGACAAAAGCTTTTATCATCGCAGGCTTTTTAATCTATTCAATAATTGCTATTCTAGACTACTTTGTCAATTCTGCCTTAAAAATAAATAATTACGCTCTATCAACGGAAGCACTTTTGATGATTATTTACACCGTGACTCTGTCTTATCAATTAATGATTACAGAAGAAGGTCGAATGGTGGATAATCCATTGTTCTATATTAATAGCGCATTTCTCTTTTATTATTCAGGCAATTTATTCTTCTTTCTTTTCAGTAGCTTCATGTATGATTTCGCCAATAAGGCAATTAAAAATGCAAATATTGTTCTTGAAGTGATTAACATGATTTACTATATACCGATAAGTATTGGATTTTGGAAACTGAAAAAATAAATATCTTCTACTTTGTAGTAGTAGGCAGTATGGGGATGCTACTAGTTGTGTCAGCTCTAATAACTTTTGTTATTGCCCATAAAAAAAGAATGGCTGTAAAACAAAAAGAATTAGAAATGATGAACCTCCAGCATCGTCAAAAATTATTGGAGTCGGAAATTATAGTTACAGAAAAGGAACGCGAGAATATAGCGAAAAACCTTCATGATGATGTAGGAGCTAATCTAAATTTTATTTATAAAAACTTTGAAATAATAAAAGCAAATGAAACGGATAAGAATCTAGTTGCCGAAATCATGGACGAGTCGATACAGCTTTTAGAAAACACCATTGAAACCAGCCGAAACATAATTTATGATTTAATGCCTCCAGCTCTTCTTCGCTTAGGTTTTGTTTATGCCATGAAAGAGCTAAGTTCGATGCTCAATGCCTCGGGAGAAAAAAGAATTGCATACATTCACAATTTAAATAATCAACGCTTTTCTCAGAGAAACGAATTGCAGTTGTATCGAATCACAAAAGAATTACTCAATAATATTATTAAACATACCGATGCCACCGAAGTAAAGTTGACCATTCATTACGACCAATCACTCACCATTCATTTCGAATACAACAGCGATGGACTAACAGATGTAAGGGCTGAAATGCTTTCACATACTGCTAACGGAATAGGATTAAGAAGTATTAAAAGCAGAGTGGAAACATTGAATGCTACAATACAATATAGTTCCGATACCAAAAATTCGGAAATAAAAATTATGGTCCCAGAAACAGTACTAAAAGAAACTCAAAAAAAATATACAAATACAAATTGATTTTTTTAGAATTATGAGCCAAATAAAAATTGCAATAGTTGACGATCACAGTATTTTTATTAAAGGACTGAGAACTTTATTAAAAAAATACAATACCATAAAGATTATTATGGAAGCTGAAAACGGAATGGATTTTATTGAAAAGCTTAAAATTGATGTTCCCGACATTGTATTACTTGATGTGGATATGCCCAAAATGGATGGAATAGCGACCACTGCTTATCTTACCAAACAATATCCGAACATTAGAGTTATCATCCTGACTCATCATAATTCGGAAGAAATAATGCTTCATCTTATTGAATTAGGCGCAAGAGGATTTTTATTAAAAAACAATGGCATTGAAACAATTATTGACGCCATATTTTCTGTGAAAGAAAATGGATACTTTTTTAATGATAAAGTGCCGAGAGCGATAGTTAAAGAACTGATGACTAACAAAAAAATCATTCCTCGGTTCGCTAAAGTGAACTTAACATCCAGAGAATCGAATGTTCTACAATTGATAGTAAAAGAAAAAAGCAATATTGAAATTGGAGAAGAACTATTTATAGATACCAAAACCGTAGAGACGCACAAAAAAAATATCATCAAAAAAACAGGGGCAAAGAACATCATTGGAGCAGTAATGTATGCCGTGAAAAATGGATTGGTAGAATAGGGAAAATAAAAAGAGGCATTATATTTTCATACAATGCCTCATGGTTTAATTACTTCATTAATTTGGTTATCAACTTAACCAATTTAAACTTAATTTTGGTGATCCCGCTGGGATTCGAACCCAGGACCCCTACATTAAAAGTGTAATGCTCTACCAGCTGAGCTACGGAATCTTATCTACACTAATTTTAGTAGTATCACCCCCTTTTTTTGGGAGCGCAAAGATAGAATCAATATTCTATTCCACAAAGCCTTTTTCAAAAAAAAATAAAATATTTTTAATATCCCTTAAACACCCTAATTTTATTATCATTTCGCTAAAGCACAATCAAAAAAACTGCGTAATATCATGTTTTATTTATGTCTAAACCTAGGGTGTGGTACAATATAATGTAGTAATATTGCAATGAAAAAATGAAAACAGACTCAATATTTGATATTCAACCAGGCATCGGATTTTCATCCTTAGCATTTGGTTCGTATATGCAAGATGCTGAAAACATTTTTGGTAAACCCGAAGAAATCGTCCTGCTTGACGAAATTGAAGACTACCAATCTACCGTTTGGCATTACTGGAATTGTGGATTTTCGTTGTTTTTTGACGAAACCGACTACAAGAAGTTCTCAAGTGTGGAAATAAATAATAATGAGACACTCGTTTGGGGGCAAAAAATGTTCAGCCTTACCGAAAAACAAATAATAGAGCTTTTTCAAAAGAAAGGAGTAAACCAATATGAAATCGAAAAAGAAGAATGGGGCGAAAAAAGACTTACCTTTGATGTTCTTAATATCGATTTTTATTTCGAGAAAACAAAGTTAGTATCCGTTAATTACGGAAAAATTATAATTATCGAACCTTTATTAATACTCTCAAACTAATGGCAAAATTTTTTATTACCGGTTATATGGGCAGTGGCAAATCTACTGCAGGTAAAAAGCTTTCTACAAAGCTAGGCTACGAATTTATTGATTTAGATAAATTCATTGAAGAAGAATATCAACAAACCATTCCCGAAATTTTCTCCACCAAAGGCGAAAAAGAATTCAGAGCGATGGAGCACAATGCCTTGAAAAAGCTCATAGACAAAGACAATCTAGTGGTGGCTTGTGGTGGCGGAACTCCTTGTTATTACAACAACATGGAATTGATGAACAACCATGGCAACACAGTCTATCTTAAAATGAGTGCCGACTCTTTAGTACATCGCTTAATGGATGCTAAGGACAAACGCCCATTGGTAGCCAATAAGTCAGAAGCAGAACTTCGTGTTTTTGTAAACAGACAATTGGAAAAACGTGAAGACTTTTACCACCAAGCACAGTACACAGTAAAAGGAAAGGATTTGGATATTGACGAACTTGTACAGTTTGTAAAAGACAAAGTTGGAGTTAACTAATCAACTGAGGTAAACTATTTCTTTTCCTTTTTTCGATATCTCTACGGTGATGTGTTCTTGAAGCGTAGTAGAAAGCGACAATCCAACAAAGTCAGCCTTTATTGGGTAACGGTTGTGACCTCTGTCAACTAAAACGGCAGTGGTTAAACGCTTCACGGGTGTGGATAGAAATGGTTTGGCTCCAAAAATCAAGGTCTTACCAGAGTTCAATACATCATCCACAAGTACAATCACTTTATTACTTAGCGCTTCGTTTGGTAGGGCTATTTTTATTTCTTTAGAAACAGGATTCTTTTTGTCCATCGCAATTTCAATCAACTTGATTTTCAAAGGAGAAATTTTCTGAATCACATCGGTAATGCGTTTGGCTAGTAAAAAGCCGTTGCCAACAATACCTGCAATGATTAAGTCTTTTTCATCGCAATTGTTTTCGTAAATCTGATAAGCAATTCGATTTACCTTTTGTTCAATCTGCTTGCTGTTTAATATCAAGGTCTTATTCATATATTTATTCGTATTAGCGGTAATCAATAATTAATCGACAGCTAGTCGGCCACCTTTGTAAAAACACTTTTTGTAATAATCTTCATTCAAATCACTAATCGTAACCCCGGTGTTTACGGTAGCGTGTGCAAATTTATCATTTCCTAAGTAAATACCCACATGAGAAATCTGTCCTTTTCTAATTTTAAAAAATAAAATATCACCTTCTTTCAATTCCTTTTTTTCGATAGGCTGCACGTTTGTCCATATCTCCCGTGAACCTCCTGACAGGTGAATACAATAGGTGTTTTTATACATTTCGGTAACAAAACTCGAACAGTCAATCCCCTTCTTATTTCGGCCCGAGTAGCGGTAGCGAGTTCCTACCCAATCATACACCTGATAATAAAGATATGGATTAGCTGCGGAATCGGGCTGTAACGAATAGGCGGAATAATATGCTTCCAAAGAAGGTTTTTGAACCTTGGTCATTACGAATTTCTTACCACTCTTCAATTGCGAATACACAATAAAGGGCAATAAGAAAAATATGAAAGCAATTTTCAGTTTCATTGAATTGCAAAGATAGAAAAATCAAGTCTTAGTCATTCACTTTATGATGCAAGGACTCTTCGGCTGCTTTTATGATGGTGTGGTGCGAATCTTCTTCGCCAAGGTATTTTTCGATCATCGTGTGCCCAAGGTAAATTGAAGGAGTAAGCACAACTGCAAGTATCAATTTAAAAGTATAACCTGTGAAAGCTGCATTCAAAAAATTGGCTGTGGTCATTTTGCCAGGCAACCAAAATGCGATACCCAGCACAACAAAAGTATCAATGAGTTGCGAAATAATGGTAGAACCCGTACTTCTAAGCCAAATCATTTTCCCTCCTGTTTTGTCTCTTAACAACCAAAAAATGGATACATCAATGAATTGAGACAGAAGAAAAGCAGCCAAACTCCCAACAATGATCCATAAACTTTGTCCGAAGACAGCATAAAACTGTTCATCTGTAACGGTAGAAATACCAACTGCAGCAGGAATTTTAATAGCTAACAATAAGATTAAAAATGCATATGCAATTAATGAAGCTGTGATAATTGAGAGTTTTTTAACCCCTGCTCTACCGTAATATTCGTTAATCAAATCGGTGGTAATAAAAACAACCGGCCAAGGAATTATCCCAATGCTCATTACAAATGGACCTATCTGAATGAGTTTACTTCCAATTAATTCGGCAACAACAGCGTTAGTGATAAAAACACCTGCCATTATTATGTACACTAAATTACGCTTTGAGGAAAATATCATTGTTTCAAGTATTCGAATTCGTTAGCATACATCGATATTACCCTTTTTGAGATTTCATTTTCTTTTGTAATTTTTCCTAAGATTTTCAATCCACTGCTATCAATAATAATATCTTCGGACAACTGATGGGGTGTGCCGTTAAACACAATACCGAGAATATTATAACCTCTACTCTTAAGCGCTTCAACAGAAAGTAAGGTATGATTAATACTTCCGAGATAATTCTGAACAACCAAAACCACTTCAGATTCAAATTTGGTAATCAAATCAATCATCATCTCGGTTCTATTAAGCGGCACAAGCAGCCCACCTGCACCTTCAATAATAAGAGTATTCGAGGTTTCGGGTAATTGTATTTCGTCAAGCTTAATTTCTATGCCTTCTTGTTCGGCAGCCACATGAGGCGACATGTATTCTTTAAAGACATACCGTTCGGGAAAAAATTTGCTATCAGTATTTGAAATTAATTTTTGAACAACCTGAGTATCTGTTGCAAAAAAATTACCTGTTTGAATTGGTTTCCAATAATCAGCTTTCAATGCTTCTACCATCACAGCTGAAACAACGCTTTTGCCTACATCTGTACCAATTCCAGTAATAAATATTTTTCTCATAACTTGTGGTAAGAATTATTTTTGAAAATATTTCATATAAAATCAACGTAAAGTTAATCATTTTTATGAACTGTTGAAAGGAAAATTTCATTTCTGCACATAGGGTAATGAACAAAAATAAAAAGCAATTTTTTCATAAAAACTATTTTTTATGACGATGAAATAAGATGCAATTTCATTTTAAAATAAAGTTCTTAAAATTAATCATGATTTTGTTTCATATATTTGTCAAACGAAACATTTTACTAAACACTCTCAATTACTATGACAACTGACGATATTGCCTCAACTTTAAAACTCACCGCCCAGTTGATGGAGCTGCATGATGAGAATCCTTTCAAAATAAAATCAATTGCCAATGCTTCTTTCAAATTGAACAAAACAGATATTGACCTTTTTGGAAAATCACAGGAAGAACTTGAGAACATAGAAGGAATAGGCAAAGGAATTGCTACTAAAATTAATGAACTACTTACAACCGGGGGACTTACAGAACTTAAACTATTGTTGGAGAAAACACCTACAGGTGTTGTTGAAATACTAAAAGTAAAAGGAATTGGGCCTAAAAAAGTAAGGATGTTGTGGAAAGAACTAGAAATAGAAAGTATTGGGGAATTGCTATATGCATGTAACGAAAACAGACTTATCTCCTTAAAAGGGTTTGGGGAGAAAACACAAGCCGATGTAAAAAAACAAATCGAATTCTTCAAATCGAACATTGGATGGTATCATTACGCGGCTGTAGAACAATATGCAATGGAATTAGTAGAACTACTCAAAACGAAGTACGATACGAGTTTAGTTTCACTTACCGGGGATGTACGCAGAAAATGTGAAGTTATTAGCTGCATAGACATTTTGATAGCAACCCAGGAAGTAGTGGAAATAACAGAATTCGAAAACAAATCAGCCTTTAATGTGAGAATAATTACGTGTCAGGAATCGGACTATTTCATTCGCCTTTTCGAAACAACCTCCTCCAAAGATTTCAACATAGAAGGTTTTGAACTTTCACGAACAAGCTCGGAAGAAGATTTGTTTGTTATAAACCATCTTCAGTACATTGAACCTGAACTAAGAGAAAATAACAATTTCATTGAACTAGCAAAAGAAATCAAAATACCTAAACTTATTGAACTATCTGAACTCAAAGGGATTTTACATAATCATAGTAATTATAGTGATGGTATAAATACATTGAAAGAGATGGCAGAATACTGCAAACAGCTCGGTTATGAATACTTAGGTATTTGCGACCATTCCCAATCTGCATTTTATGCCAACGGAATGAAAATAGACAAGATCGTATCACAGCACCAAGAAATAGATGAACTGAACAAAGAACTTTTTCCTTTTAAAATATTTAAAGGTGTAGAAAGCGACATATTAAATGATGGTTCATTGGATTACCCAAATGAAGTGTTGAACGCCTTTGATTTTATAGTTGCCTCCGTACATTCTAATTTAAAAATGTCAGAAGAGAAAGCTAATACACGATTAATAAAAGCCATTGAAAACCCTTATACCACAATCCTTGGCCATCCAACCGGTCGTTTACTATTGTCGCGACCAGGTTACCCTATTTCACATAAAAAAATAATTGACGCTTGTGCAGCAAATGGTGTGATTATAGAATTGAATGCCCATCCCTATCGATTAGACATAGATTGGCGTTGGATTCCATATTGTTTAGACAAAGGAGTTAAAATCTCAATCAATCCCGATGCTCATGAAAAAAATGGATTTCACGATTTGTACTACGGTACATGTGTTGCAAGAAAAGGGGGATTAATGAAAGAAATGTGTTTAAATTCACTATCTTTATCCGAAATCGAAATCTATTTCAATTCAAGAAAACCGAAAAACTAAACCCGATACATGCCTTTATTAAATAGCATAGCAAGTTGGTGGATGCGCAAAAGAATGCATCAAATAGAACTCTTTATGAAGTACCCAGAAGATGTACAAGCCGAGGGTCTAAGAAAATTAATCACTTCGGCAAAGGATACTGAATGGGGGAAATTACATAATTACAAAAACACAAATTCAGTAGAACAATTTCAAAAAAATGTTCCTTTACAGGATTATGATTCTTTAAAATACAACATTGATAGAATCAGGAAAGGAGAGCAAAACATTTTATGGAATTCGGAAATAAAATGGTTTGCTAAATCATCAGGTACCACCAATGACAAAAGCAAATACATCCCTGTAAGCGAAGAAAGTTTGGAAAACTGTCATTACAACGGAGGGCGAGATATGATAGCAATCCATTGCTCACTGAATCCTGAAACACAATTATTCACGGGTAAGAATTTAGCCCTTGCAGGTAGCCTTGTGACCGATAGTTTTGGGAAGCACCAATCGCAAAATGGAGACTTATCTGCTATAGTAATAAACAACTTACCTGTGTGGGCAGAATTTTTTCGTTCTCCGGATTTATCTATTGCACTTATGGATAAATGGGATGAAAAAATTGAAAAACTTGCAAAAGCCACATTACAAGAGAACATGGTTAGCTTAGCTGGTGTCCCTTCTTGGATGCTATTAATCATGAAAAGAGTACTGGACGAATCAGGGAAAAAGAGTATCGCTGAAGTTTGGCCTAACCTTGAAGTTTTTTTTCACGGAGGAGTCAGCTTTAGCCCTTACAAAGAACAATTTAAAGCGGTTTTCAACAAACCTGACCTACACTATTTAGAATTGTACAATGCTACTGAGGGTTTCTTTGGAATTCAGGATCAGGAGCAAAGTGACGAATTGTTGCTTATGCTTGATTATGGGATTTTTTATGAATTCATTCCATTTGAAGAGTTTGAAAAAGAATCGCCTAAAACACTAACTATTTCAGAGGTTCAACTTGATGTTAATTACGCATTGGTTATTTCAACTTCAGCAGGTTTGTGGCGGTATAAACTAGGAGACACTATTAAATTTACTTCACTTCACCCTTTTCGATTTAGAATAACAGGTAGGACAAAACATTTTATAAATGTTTTCGGGGAAGAGATTATAGTTGATAATGCCGATAGAGCATTAATAATTGCTTGTGAAAAATCATGCGCTCAAATAAAAGAATACACAGCAGCACCGGTTTATTTTGACTCCAACCAGACAGGTGCTCATGAGTGGTTGATTGAATTTGAAGAACAACCTAACAGTTTAGAGTATTTCACTGAAATGTTGGACAATGCACTCAAATCAATCAATTCAGATTACGAATCAAAACGTTATCAAAACCTGATTTTGAAACAACCAATGGTAAAATCGGTACCGAGAGGAACATTTTACAAGTGGTTCGAATCAAAAAACAAACTTGGTGGTCAACACAAAGTTCCAAGATTAAGCAATGAAAGAAACTATGTTGAGGAAATTAATTCTTTATTCAAATGAAAAAAGGAGAATTTAAAAGCAAATATAGTAAAATGAAAAGAATTATTCTTTTAATTGTATTTATTCCTTTCGCTTGTTTATCACAAAACAATCTCAAATTGATTTCTACAATAAATACAACTTTTGATTTCTTTACAACAGACAACCAAGGTAGTATTTATTTAGTAAACGGAAATGAACTCACAAAATATGATAATGTTGGAAGACAACTTTATAAATATAGCAATAAGAATTTTGGCAACATAAGTTTTGTAGATGCAACCAACCTTCTTAGAATTCTTGTATTCTACAAAGATTTCCTTCAAGTGGTGTTGCTAGATAATACACTGAGCATTAATGGCAACCCTATCAACCTTGAAAGTATAGGATTTCAGCAAGCCCAATTAGTGTGTTCTTCAAATAATAGTGGTATTTGGATTTATGATCAACAAAATTTCAACTTGATAAGATTAGACCAAAATCTACTTCAATCCCAGCAAACAGGAAACCTCAGTGCTTTATTAAGCACAACGCTTCAACCAAATTCCTTAATCGAGTATAATAATAGACTTTACATGAACAATTTTGGAAAAGGCCTATTGATATTTGATGTTTATGGGACTTATTACAAAACAATTTCAATTCAAGGAGCTTCTTTATTTCAACCAATTGGAGATTGGATATATTTCATGTCAAATAATAAATTGAAAGCTTATAATCTAGAATCAACACAAGAAAAGGAATTTTCACTACCGAATTCCGAATTCACAAGTTTTCGAGTTGAACTCAACAACTTTATACTTTCTAATAATAAAGCCATTTTTATCTATTCTACTGAATAAAATCAGACCGCTTTTAATTTCCATACACCAAAAACTTATTCACAATTTCATTTTTTTAGTTCATTAACATTTAAGAATTAGTATTTTCGTTTCGATTTTTAATTTCATTTTCATTATGCATATAGCAATCGCAGGAAATATTGGAGCTGGCAAAACAACACTCACTACACTTTTGTCTAAACACTATAAATGGCAACCTCATTTTGAGGACGCTGACGATAATCCATATCTCAACGATTTCTATGAAGATATGCAAAGGTGGTCTTTTAACTTACAAGTATATTTTTTGAATAGCAGATTTGGACAAGTTCAACAAATTCGTAATAGCGGAAAAACAGTTATTCAAGATAGGACTATATACGAAGACGCTTACATTTTTGCTCCTAATCTTCATGCCATGGGATTAATGACAACACGAGATTTTAATAATTATTTTGCGCTTTTCAAACTCATGGAGTCATTTATTTCTCCTCCTGATATTCTAATTTATTTACGCGCAACTGTTCCTACACTGGTGCGTCAGATTCAGAAAAGAGGAAGAGATTATGAAAACACCATTAGTATTGACTATCTAAGTCGATTAAATGAGCGTTATGAGGCCTTTATCTCTACTTACGAGGTAGAACATAAAAACGCGAAACTATTAATTATTGATGTTGATAACAACAACTTTTCTGAAAAACAAGAAGATCTTGGGGCGATAATTAATAAGATTGACGCTGAAATCAACGGTTTGTTTTAATTCTCCATGCATCATACTTAACAGAAATTAACAGCTATTCTTAAAAAATTAAAATACATTTGTGTCAGTAAGATCACATACCCACGTACGCCTTTTAAATAGTTTATTAAGATTTACATATGTTCACTCTGCTAAAAAAGGAAATTCGAAGTTTTTTAAGTTCACTAATTGGATATATCACTATCATCGTTTTTTTGTTGGTGATGGGTCTCTTTCTTTGGGTGCTCCAAACAGACTCAAATATCATTGATAGTGGATATTCAAATATCGATGGTTTATTCATACTTGCTCCTTGGATTTTTTTGTTTCTTATTCCTGCAATTACCATGCGTTCGTTTGCCGATGAAAAAAAAGCAGGAACAATTGAGCTTTTACTTACTCGCCCACTCACAGATTTACAAATTATCCTTGCTAAATATATGGCTGGTTTTCTTTTGGTGTTATTTTCATTACTTCCAACTTTAGTTTATTACTATTCTGTTCATAAACTTGGCAATCCTATTGGTAATATTGATACTGGAGGTATGTGGGGTTCTTATATAGGTCTCCTTTTTTTAGGAGGAGCTTTTGTCTCAATAGGTGTTTTTGCCTCTGCAATTACCGATAATCAAGTTGTGTCTTTTATACTTGCTTTGTTTCTTAGTTTTTTCTTTTATACTGGGTTTGATTTCATCAGTTCTTTTGCCCTTTTCGGAAAAATTGATACAGTTATTTCTTCTTTAGGAATAAACAATCACTACGGTTCGATGAGTAGAGGCGTAATAGACACAAGGGATATGATATATTTTTTTAGTCTAATTGCTATCTTCATTTTCAGTACAAGAACTGTGTTGGAAAGTCGTAAATGGTAGATGATTCGACACTTTAAATATTATTTTTTTACAACTAAAATCCTTGAATAGCATTAGCAAAAATAAAAAAAGAGATTTAATATCAATTAGTTTAACAATTGTTATCCTGATACTTTTAAACTTTTTAGGTTCATTTATTTTTCATCGTTTTGATTTGACTTCAGAAAAAAGGTACACTCTTTCTGAAGCAACAAAAAAACTGCTTGGAACTTTGAATGATGTTGTTTATGTTAAAGTTTACCTCGAAGGCGAATTCCCAGTAGGTTTTAAGAGATTAAGAAACGAAACCAAAGAGATGCTTGACGAATTCAGGAATTATTCAAATGAGAATATAGAATATGAATTTATCAATCCTTCGGCTAATCCCGACAAGAAACAACAAAAAGAGATATACAAACAGCTTTATAACAAGGGCTTGTTGCCAACTAATGTTGAAGTAAAAGAAGAGAATGGTACATCTCAACAGATTTTATTTCCTGGAGCAATTGTATCTTATAAGGGCAGAGAAGTTCCTTGTCAATTATTAAAAACCCAGATTGGTCAGTCATCGGAGGGCCAATTAAACAATTCGGTACAGTCATTGGAGTATGAATTTGCAAGCTGTATTCGAAATTTAAGCATTGTGATGAAACCCGAAATTGCATTTATTGAAGGACATGGGGAATTAGACACACTTGCAGTAAAGGATATATCAGAGGCACTAAGTGAATTTTATATCGTAAAGCGAAGCAAAATCAATGAACAATTAAAATCACTTGATGGCTTGAAAGCGATTATCATTGCTAAACCTGACACCGCATTTTCGGAACGTGATAAATTTATCATTGACCAATTCGTAATGAAAGGCGGTAAGCTTCTTTTGGCCATCGACCCACTTAATACTTGTATTGATAGTTTAAAGAAATTACGTCAAACAATATCGATTCCATATAATTTGAATCTAGATGACTTACTCTTTAAGTATGGGGTGCGTTTAAACCCAAATATGATTCTAGATATTCAAGCTGCAGGTATCCCAATTAACAAAGCAATGAAAGGTGAGAGACCTAGAATTCAAATGATGCCTTGGATATTTACCCCATTAGCTTCACCTCTTAACACTCACCCGATTTCCAAAAACCTCGATGTAGTAAAAATTGAATACGGATCAAGTATCGATACCATTTCAAATAAAGGGATTCGAAAATCTATTCTACTTCAGTCCTCCAAATACTCTAAAACCTTAACTTCTCCAGTCCGAGTTGATTTAAATTATTTAGGTGGTCGTCCTGATGAATCTAAATTTACAAATTCATTTCAACCAATTGCTGTTCTTTTAGAAGGCGAATTTACTTCCCTTTACAACAATAGAATTCCACCCAAAATTGCCAATGATAGTGCTATCGGATTCAAAGACCGAAGTGTTAAGACGAGTATGATCATTATTTCTGATGGAGATGTAATTAAGAATGATATTATTCCAGCAACAAGAAAACCTTTAGAACTAGGTTTTGACAAGTATGCTAACCAGATGTATGGCAATAAAAATTTCATTTTAAATTGCGTTAACTACCTCTGTGATGATTCAGGATTGATGAGCGTTCGTTCGCGTGAATTAACCCTTAGATTATTAGACAAAAAAAAAATAAACACAGAAAAGCTTAGATGGCAATTAATAAACACTTTATTACCAATAATCGTCATTATAATTTTTGGCTTGATTCAGAATTTGAATAGAAAAAGAAAATATGCTCAATAGAAGAAAATTAATTATTTTCTCAGGCCTATCATTCTGTTCTTGTCATGAATCAAGTAAGGAAAAAAATTCTACATCTTTAT
>Ga0194047_10001026_pt1 | contig 17694 bp, 26 predicted proteins | sample JunL225m_MetaG_2_FD_160070 | JGI IMG/M metagenome (GOLD analysis project Ga0194047, IMG submission 160070) | Anoxic zone freshwater microbial communities from boreal shield lake in IISD Experimental Lakes Area, Ontario, Canada - Jun2016-L221-5m | ecosystem: Environmental > Aquatic > Freshwater... | reverse complement strand
GACTCGCCAGCCGCCCACGGTCAATCCGGTAGACCGGGCCGCTCCGACGCCTGTCAAGACCGGTCTGGCCTGGGGACTCGTCTACCGTTCAGCCCCGGTCTGGCGTCTCGGTATTGTCTATATGGCAAACGGTTTCTCCTACATCATCTTCATGACTTTCTTCATCAAGCGACTGGTAGGAGAGGGGGGCTACAGCCGTGTAGAGGCCGGCTCTCTCTTTATGACCATGGGATGGGCAAGCCTGTTCTGCGGAGTGGCGTGGGGCATGGTTTCAGATATCATTGGTAGAAAGCGCGCTCTCATTACTGTCTACCTCATTCACACGGTTGCTTTTACGATGTTTGCCCTCTGGCCGACTTCGACAGGATTCACTATTGCGGCGATTCTCTTCGGTTTTACCGCCTGGAGTATTCCGGCCATCATGGCCGCCACCTGCGGCGACATCCTGGGGTCTCGTCTCGCTCCCGCCGCTTTGGGATTCATAACACTATTTTTCGGTATCGGTCAGGCTGTTGCACCAAGTCTGGCAGGGGCAATGGCCGACGCCACAGGCACCTTTACCTCTGCTTATATTCTTGCTGCGGCTGTGGCACTGGTTGGTGCTATCGGTTCCACTCTTCTAAAGCCGGCTTCTACGGAGGTATCGTCGCAGTAAAAGAACTTATCCGTCCTTCTTGACTTATCCACCTCTATTTGGCACTATGCACGCCTATGAAAAAGCCGACAAGACAGATACATATCGGCAATGTTGCCGTAGGTGGTGACGCACCCTGTTCGGTGCAGTCGATGTGTTCCACCGACACGCGGGACGTTACCGCGACAATGGCACAGATTACAGGCCTGGCCGCTGTGGGCTGCGAGATCGTCCGCTGCGCCGTCCCGGATATGGATGCCGCCGTTGCCTTGGGGCAAATCAAATCTAATAGCCCAATTCCGGTAATTGCCGACATCCATTTTGATTATAAGCTGGCTCTGCGAGTGCTTGATGGAGGCATCGACGGATTACGCCTCAATCCAGGCAACATAGGAGACAAGTGGAAGGTGGCAGAGGTTGTCAAGGCTGCTGCCGAGCGCAATGTTCCGATCCGGATCGGTGTCAATGCCGGTTCGCTTGAAAAAGAACTTTTGGAAAAATATGGTCATCCGACAGCCGAAGCCATGTCCGAATCTGCCCTTGGGCATATCCGCATTCTTGAGGATCTGAATTATCAGGAAATAAAGGTCTCACTTAAAGCGTCAGATGTTACAAAGACAGTGGCCGCCTACCGTTTGCTGTCGAATCAGGTCGAATATCCGATGCACATCGGCATCACCGAGGCCGGCACCATTTTTTCCGGAACCATCAAGTCATCGGTCGGGCTCGGTATACTGCTGGCGGACGGAATCGGTGACACTATGAGGGTTTCTTTGACCGGCGATCCGCTTGATGAAGTCAGGGTAGGGTACGAAATATTGAAAAGTCTGGGCTTGCGCCAGCGGGGGGTCAACTTTGTTTCCTGCCCAACTTGTGGTCGCTGTCAGATCAATTTGATCAAGGTTGCCGAAGATGTTGAGCGCCGTCTGCAGGGCGTGGACAAACGAATCACAGTGGCGGTTATGGGTTGCGCTGTAAATGGTCCCGGTGAGGCCCGTGAGGCCGATGTCGGCATTGCAGGTGGAAAAGGGGAGGGGCTTGTTTTCCGGCATGGTGAAATCGTTCGCAAGGTTCCCGAAGATCAACTTGCAGATGCGCTGATTGAAGAGATAAATAATCTATAAAGATATAATATTGAGAGGTTTCAATGCTTTATTCACGCTATTTTATACCAACACTTAAAGAAACTCCCTCTGATGCTGAAGTTATTTCGCACCAGCTTATGCTTCGCGCCGGTATGATCCGCAAGCTGGCAGCCGGCATCTACAATTATCTGCCGCTTGGTTTGCGCTCAATCCGAAAGTTCGAGAACATCGTGCGCGAGGAGATGAACAAGGCCGATGCAATCGAAATGTTGATGCCGAGCGTACAACCGGCAGAACTGTGGCAGGAGTCGACTCGATGGACTTTCTACGGTAAGGAGTTGCTTCGCTTTAAAGACCGCAAAGATACCGAGTTCTGCATGGGACCGACCCATGAAGAGGTTATTACCGACATGGTGAGGCGTGAGATCAAGAGTTATCGTCAGATGCCGGTGAATTTTTATCAGATCCAAACCAAGTTTCGTGACGAAATACGACCACGCTTCGGCCTGATGCGAGGGCGAGAGTTCATAATGAAAGACTCCTATTCGTTTGACGTAGACAGTGCTGCGGCGGATGTTTCGTATGACAAGATGTACACGGCCTACATGCGGATATTTGAACGTTGTGGCTTAAATTTTCGTGCAGTTGAGGCTGATACCGGCAGCATAGGCGGATCGTCATCACATGAATTCATGGTGCTGGCGGAATCGGGTGAAGACGCCATCGTTTCGTGTGATTCCTGCCGTTACGCTGCAAATGTTGAAAAAGCGGAATCCAGACGTCCACAGTCTGTTTCCATGGACGATCAGTTGCCGATACTAAAAACAGCTACTCCAGACATGAAGGCTATTGTTGATGTGGCCCGTTTTCTCGGGTTGCCTGCAGATCGAACAATCAAGGCGCTGGTTTACTGCTCAGGCGGCGATGATTTTGTCATGGCTCTTCTACGGGGTGATCATGAGCTGAATGAAATCAAACTGAAAAACTGTCTGGGCTGGAACGATATCCGAATGGCCACTGAAGAAGAGGTGCAGCGTATAACCGGTTCACCGACAGGTTTTCTCGGCCCTGTTGGACTTAAGGAAAGTGTACCCATTCTCTCTGACCTTATAGTTCAGGGTATGACCAACTCTGTTATCGGTGCCAATGAGAAAGATATGCATTTTACTAGTGCCAACCTGGGACGTGATTTCAGAGTCGACCGTTTTACCGATATTCGCAACGTTGAAGCAGGCGATGCCTGTCCGCGCTGTGAAGTCGGCAAGTTGGAAATGTGGCGTGGTATCGAGGTAGGTCATGTTTTTAAACTCGGCACAAAGTACTCCAAAGCTCTGAACGCTTCATATCTTGATGCCGACGGTAAGGAACAAATTATATTTATGGGATGCTATGGCATCGGCATAGGAAGGACCGTTGCAGCTGCAATCGAGCAGAACCATGATGAAAACGGCATCATCTTTCCGCTTCCCATTGCTCCATTCCACTGTGCAGTTGTTGCCATAAATACCAAAGATCAAGGTGTCATGGCTGCTGCGGATGAGATTTATTTGAAACTGGAAAACCTTGGGATTGAAGTTCTTTTTGACGACCGTGACGAACGTCCAGGCGTCAAGTTCAAGGATATCGATCTGATCGGGATACCATTACGTATTGTGGTTGGGAGCAAGGGCTTGGCAGAAGGTAGAGTTGAACTCAAGATTCGCGCCACCGGAGAGGTTTTGTCATTGCCTATTGAAGAGGCTGTAGAAACAGTGCAACGACAAGTTGCAGAAGCACTCACGCATAAGGATTAAAACCCAGAGTGTTACCCCAGATGTTATGTCAATTTGAAAGCCCACTTTCAACTTGACATAATATATCGATTTTCTAAAATAATGAGACAAGAACAAGGAGAAAAAGTATATATTTATTTATGAGTTACCTTACGATACTTAAAGACGATGTATTTAGTTCTTTCATATGTGCAATGATATGATTTACTTTTCATTGCCTTGTTTGCTTCGATTATTGCCTGAGATCGAGAAAAGTTTTTTTTGACAAATGAATCAAAGAACTTAAGAACCTGGTCACAATAACTTTTGTATTCTGCAGCAGACTTTTCAGCGGTGCCTGGTGCAGCCGATCGAACAGGAGCTTCATATATTTTCTTACGGTGATCGGCATAAGAAATGAAAGCGTCAAGATGAGAAATCGGAACTGAAAGAACAAAGGTTACAAGGCCATCTTCACCAGAACCATACAATGAATATGAAAAAGCTTTTTCACGATTTGAAAGAGTTCTCATTTTTATATAATGGGAATATAAATATCAATAATGCTTAGTGTCAAGGAAAAAATACACATGAGAGATATATTTTTACAAATAGCTGAAATGATTAAAAATAAAAAAACAACGCAAGTTGAAGTAGCAAAACAATTATGCGTAGCACAATCAAATATTTCATCAATAATACTAGGAAAATCAAAACCATCTAAATCATTAATAAAACTCGCAGAAATCTTATATGGGAATATGAGAACGACACATCCGGAACCAATAATACAAAAAGCAATTTTGATGATGGAGGCAATGGAAAAGCACACGCAGGAAAGCGCTTACGATTGTATTCAGAAAGAGAAATTACTTGAAGAGATGAAGAAAGAAAGAAGCGAAAACCTAGAAAGAAAAGCAGCTTAAAACATTGAAGAGAAAATAAAAATGCTGAGATATGATAAAAGCGAAAGAGAGAAAAAAGAAAATCCGTTATTCATAACGACTATATCCTTAATAACAATTATATTTTTTACATTAATTATATTCAAAATTGACTTAACAAAATTGATTTTTAAAGAGTTGAATTCAGATATAGCAAGCCAAGATAAAAATATCACAAACCAGGCAGAAAACACACAACGGCCAGAACAAATATATGCAATAGAAGAAATGATTAAAAAAGCAGAAATTAAAACCATGCAAGAAAATATGAAAAATATACATCAAGAGACAAAGCCGGAACAGATAATATCGAAAGTTGAAACAAAAGTAATAAAAGCAAAAAATGAAGAAAGATATTATATATACCCTGAAGGAACAATATTCAGTTACACAGACAATAACGGAGAAATCTTCATGGTAGAGTCAATTCAAAAAATACCAAAAGAATATAGAGAAAATATGAAAGCATCAAAACCAAGCATAGGAAGACAAGGTGACACAAAAATCGAAGTGCAAAATAATCAAATACATGTTCCGGTAAAGCTTACATGCCAAGGAAAAACAGCAACATTTCGCATGCAAGTAGACACAGGTGCAAATGTAACAACAATTTCACCAGCAATAGCGCAGAGACTAGAAATAAAACCGACTGGGAGAAGTGAAGCAATCATCGCGAATGGACAAAGAGTAGCTACATATACAATTTACTGCGAAAAGATAACTGTTGGTACGAATAGCAAAACAAATATAAAAGTCTCAATCATGCCACGAAGCAGCAATGAGGAAGCCGGATTACTCGGAATGGATTTTCTATCTGACTTTCCACATACAATCAGCACACAGACAAAAATGATTAAATGGCAATAGAAGCATAACCGCTATGCAGCCAGCTTTTGTTTTTCTGTTTGTCGTTTTGTGTATCGAGGAATTGTGTTGAGGATTTCTATTATGTGATTCCGGACAAGTTCCGTATCGTATGATGATTGTAATGAAGTCCAGAAGTCGGGAGTTGTTCCAAAGAATCTTGCAAGTCTTAGTGCGGTGTCTACTGTGATGCTTCTTTTTTGATGGACGATTTCATTGATTCTTCTCGGAGGGACGCTGATCGTTATTGCAAGTTTGTGTTGTGTTATGTTTTGCGGTTCCATGAAGTCTTTCAGGAGTATTTCCCCAGGGTGAACAGGGTCAAGTTTTATTCCGTCTGATATGTCGGAAAAGTCCATTTTTTCTATTTCTTCTCGTTTGATTTTCATGTTTTCTTTCCTCAGTGATAGTCCACAATTTCAACGTTTTCAGCTTGGCCAGCTTCCCAGTTAAAGCAGATTCTCCATTGATCGTTTATCCGGATGCTCCATTGTCCTTTGCGATCGTCTTTTAATGTCTTGAGTCGATTGCCTGGAGGTATCCGGAGTTCATCTATCATTCTGGCAGCATCGAGTTGTTTTAGTTTGCGCCGTGCTGTTTGCTGGATTTCAAGGGGCATGTGTCTTAGTGCATGTCCGGCGAATATAGCAGCGGTCTCTTTGGTAGCAAAGCTGAGTATCATGTTTTGTTTATAACGTTGTGCGTTAATAACGTCAAGGGGTAATGAGTCAAAAGATAATTTTTTAGAGAACCTATGCTTTAACAGTCTACTTAATTCTTCCGGTCAATCATTCCGCATAAACCAAGAATCACGCCAACAAACACACGTTGTCATGATTCTTCAATGCTCCATTCAATCCCTACAGAATACGTACGACTAAAACCAGCTTTTTGTTTTTTTATTCTCATTCCATCCCTTGAGTTCTCACCCTTGTAGTTGCGAAAGGGCGAGGAACTCAAGGAATGGAATAAAAAAAAGAAAGAGAATGAGAATCAAAAAACTAAGTTCTTACCAGGGCTTAGAATCTAAGGAAGGAATTGGAGGAAAACACCATGAAAACAAGAGAAATGAAGATCAAAGCTGAGAAGTACGATAAATTAGTTGAATATATAACAAGCTTAGGATGTCAAGCAGACATAGATATGCTTAAAATCATCGGTGCTTCGGATGAAGCAAAGTACAATTATGAGAAAGCAAAAAAAGCAGTAGATGACACATGGAATAAAAATACACCACTTTACGGGCATGACTTACAATTATGGCCTGTCATCGAGAAAGATTTTGTAACAATAATACAAAGAGACATCAATAATTTTGAAATGATTTATGGTAAATAACAAATAAAAGATCAACATCCCATCTCTACCAGGGAAACGTAGAGATGGGATGAGACGGCTCGGAAGCCTTTGAAACAATGACTTCAGGAGAAGAGACGGCGGGGATCCCCGAGGAGGCCGGCGCACTTTTTGACACAGGAGGACCAAAAACCGAAACGGCAGCAACCACAAAACCCATTTCCCGGTTATATTCCACAACGGCTTTATTCGGTAAACGAACAGAAACGCCGTTGAGATGCAAGTAAGTAATCCCCCCGACATCTATATATCCCGAAACATTGTAACGGTCATATCCGGCAGGGAGAGAAATTTTGACCTCAGGAAAGACCGGAATCGGAACCCGGGCAGCCGAGGAACGAGGCGGAAGGACGGCGGAGGCCGGAGCAGGAGCCGGAGCCGAAGGTGCAACGGCAGCGACGGCAGCTTTATTTCTTTCGGCCATTTTCTTGTTACCGAGGAAATCACCGGAGGCAAAAGAGCTTTTTTTGAAGAACATGAAGAGAGTGAAAACCAGCAAAACCGGGATTGCGTAGAATATCGGATGCTTCAGTATATTGACGTGTGACATAAAGCCGACTTCTTTAGCATCGGCGGTTGAATAGCTTTTATAACAAGGGAAGTATTCCGGTTGATAGTTCCGAGTACTTGTAGAGAGAGGCTTACCATCGTGTTCATCACCAGAATAGGCATAGCACATGTATTTTTTTGAGACGAGAGAGCCGAGAAAGTTGACTTTCCGGAAGAAGTAACACCACTCAGTTAATGTTCTTACCTGTTTGTCAACTTTATCAATGTTCTGAGTGATAAGCACCAGATCATAACCGTGGTGCCGATGCGTCGAGGCCCAATCACCAAGCTGTTTGTTGCTGTCTTTTTGCCAATCCCTAGAGTTGAAATGTTTATGTACCTCATCAATGACGATCAAAGCGCCAGCTGGACAGATAAGTTCCTCAGATTCGGAAAGGACATCTTCAAAGGCGTCTTTTTCAGAGTCGAATCTATGAGTCAGGTTGATGATTTTCTCGGTTTGCCAGAAGCGCATGACATCGGCAGCAGATAAGAACCTGAAGCGTTGACGAAAAGAATAGTCATCCAGATCAAGAAGGTTTTTCAGGTACTCTTGACATTTCTGGTTATCCATTCCTTCAATGTTCGTGCAGACCACGCGACCAAGCCGGAGATTATCGACAATCTTTTTGACAGCCTCATAAGATTTTCCGGAGCCGGGGGTACCGACGAAGAAGGTTATCATATCCGGGTGAAAGCAGCAGGAATCAGGTTTAAAGCCATCCTGATAAGGATAGCGGCCAGAAGAATTGAAACGCCTTGAGGGATTGCAACGGCATTGACGAACCATATCATTTGCGTCGGAAGGCCAGCCCAGTTGAGGGCATAGGAAGCGGCGAAGGTACTAAGATCAAGACTCGTAAATATTCCGGATACAACGGTAAGCAAGCCATCGAACGGCAGGAAAAGAGCCTTTCCGATTATCCAGAGCATTCCATCTAAAGCCCATTTCAGAATATTTCCGATATAGCCCATCAAGGAATTAAAGGCGGATTCCATTATGAAGAGCCTCCCTTCAAGGTAATAATTTTAAAGCCGGTGATGCTAAAAACGAAGAGAACCAAAATTCTGATGAGCGCGATCGCGGTTGAGTACATGGACAAATCGAAGGTTGTAGAACCCATGCGACCGAAAGAGAGGTTGAAAACCGGAGAGCCACCACCGGGAATATTACCGAGCACTTGACCGGGAAGGGCGAAAAGGCCGGATCCTTTCATTGTAGTCATGAAGGATGAAAAACGACCGCTAAAGTCACCGGAGGAAGCACCGGCAGAGTAAGCAGTGCCAGTGCCGGGAACGGTTACAGGGCCAATGACCGGCGTTGTACTTGTAGGCGGCTTGACTGCTTCATTGTTTTTATCTCGAAGGATACCGGCAGCAATCCAAGCATTTTTAGTTTTATCTACGTCTGCTTGTGTACCAGTACCATTACCTAATCTTATAACAGCATCATCATATAATTTTTTCTTAGCATCTACATCATTCTGACCTGTTATTCCTGTTGTGATTATTGTTTGATCTTGAGGATTTAAAATAGTACTAGGAAGCAAAACAGGAACACCGGTTACCGGATCAGTGATAGGATGAGGGACGGTCTTGTTTTCAGCGACAGATTTTGCAAACATGGCTTGAATAGCTGTCATAGCCCCCGCGTTAGTTTCAAAGTTAGTTTTTACCTGAGCAGGAGTAGAAGCAGAACCAGCTTGACCACCAGTAACAGGGGAAGCATAATTACCGAAAAAACGTTCACCCTGATACAAACTTACGCCAGTACTGTCAGGATAATAATGATAATAAACATTACCAGAAGCCATTGTAGAAAAAGGAACAGGAAGAGGAGAAGGGACACCGCAACAATAAACATCCTTGCGGATATAAGTAGTCAAAGCATATGTATAGCCACCGAAAAAAGCATATTTACCAATAGCAGTGCCAGGACCACCAACAGGAGCAGTAACGCCGGAAAAATCACCATTTTGCCCGTAAGACTGCAAAGGTGTAGACGGTTGCATGAACGCATTTGTAACAGACTGATCGACACCGGGAGCAGCAGCAAGAGCAGAGAAATCAGAAAAGTTTGTTTCAATATTTACGGCTTTTTCAACGGCAGTAGGAACACCATTGACCAGATCGACATATACAACAGCTCCGGGAGTGACGAGAGTCCCATCGGCTCGAACGGTTGACGGATTAGTGGCCGCTGGTTTTGTAAAATATTGATAGGTGCCGACACCGGCAGCACCGAGCCAGACAGCGGCAGTATAACCGAGTGCAGTTCCAAAACTAATAGGGTCGATTATTGCGAAGGAAGGCGAGGCAGATAACAGGAACGCCGCCGCTAAAACGGAAGCTTTGCCGTTTATCGTTTTGCGTATATATAATATGATTTTCATCATTTGAAAGCGGAGTGAATCGCACCGATAACCGTAAACATCAGTAAAAGGCCGAGGGCGAGGAATTTAAAGCGGATAAGAGCGAAGTTTATTTTCATGGATTAAATGCTTTCATTATCATTCTGGCAGCAACGAACATGAGAGAGATCGTGATAAAGGGTATGATGCAGCTCCAGAGATCAGAGAGCAACAAGTTATAATCAAAGCCGTCAGGGAGCTTTATCATTTTTCAATACCTCATCCGGGAAGCGAGAACAAATGCCAAAGCAACAAAGGCACCGAGCATGAAAGAGAATGATTGTGAAATTAATGAACTATCCAAAACAGTTGGCCCCTTACTGATTTTACCGATTTGAGTTGAAAGGTTACTGAATTTGATGTTTTGAGCGGTTATCATGCTTTGAACTGTCAGAACATTATTGTATGTCGATACAACATTGGAATTTATTACCGTTAAAGCTGGAACCATTTGCGTGAGATCATAGCCGATACCGAGAACATTATCCTGCAGCGCATTTATTGCTGCCTGCTGAGTTGCAGCTGTACCCGTTACAACGGTTTTGACAGTAAAAAGAGCAGGTGCAACATATCCAGCAGGTTGACCAACAGGGTAAGCCATTACCGACCAGCCCGGACATTATGTAAGGCAGTGAAAACGACTGAGACAATCATTCCGGCAAACCAGCCAACCATTACCAGGCCAGCGCCGTAACCAAACCATGTTAAGTCAAGGTTCATATCCCGAGACCTCCGACACGATAATCATTTTTTATCTTAGGAGAAGAAGCAGAAACTTCGTTATGAGTTTCATCATATCTTTGTCGGATTCGGTTTTGCCGATCACGCTTTGACGCATAATCTATATAGTCTTTTGTTTCTCCAATGCTGAAACCGGTTAAATATGAAATCAGAATATCCGCACCAAGATATATGACGGTCAATGTGATGACAGCAATAAGCATCGTTTGAACATCATTTATAAGACCACCAGTCAGGTTTGAAGCGACATCAAAGAGAATTTGCATTACAGGTACCTGATTTTAAAACGGAGGGCCGAAGCCCCCCGAGTTTGCAACGGTTGACGGATTAGCGGCCCAGAGCTTTTTTGATGTAACGGGCAGCAACGAACAACAGGAAGATTCCGAGGACAGCAGCAACCAGCGTATAAACATTGCTGTTCAACGTGGAAATGTCAGCGGCTGTGAAAACGTCGGACATCGTCTTGTCAACTGCGAGAGCAGGAGCGGCAACGGCAGTAATAAGACCGACAACAACAAGCAGTTTTAAGACAAAATTCTTGATTTTCTCAAACATTGTGTTTTCTCCTTTCTTCAAAAATGTGCGGTTGTTATCCGCCAAGCAATCCGGATGCCCCTAGAAAGCAATCGGAAGAGTATTTTCATTACCTGCCCAGAATTTTGACAAGCAGACCGATACCGACGATCACCAACAGCACAGACAGGATTCCGCCTGAGGTTGTCAATACATCAGCTTTAATTCCATCAAAGTCAGTTGAAGCAATCAAGGGAGTCCAGGCAGCAAGGGCCGGAGTCGGTATGAGTGAAAAAATTGAGAGTACAAAGAGAATAAGTAAAATTATCATGTTGTTTTCCTTTTGGTGGCTCACCGGTAGCGGGTATGCGCGGCAAATTAAGTCTTATGACACCACCAAGTTTTTTTTATGGTGCCTTCTGTGCTGGTGGTTTTGTTTCTTGTAGCAGTTTCATTTCGGCGCACATCCAGGAGCAATCACCGTAGCTTGCCATTTCGCCGAAGGTGCTTAGTGTCGGAGAGTCAACATCGACGGTGATCTTGTCGCCAAAGTTGACTTGTTCAAAGCCGGTGAGTCTTCCTACAACTTTAAAGTTGTGTTTCTTACCACCTTCGAAAATGAGTGTAATCTTTTGGAAGGTAATACCTTTTTTTTCGTCTTTGCCTGATGTGTTACCGGCGAACAGTCCATAAACCCGCATCATTGAAATCATTGTGAAACCTCCTATTGGATATTAGGCTCTTGGCCTATGCAGCTTTTCTGTAAGGCTCAGCATAGGGAGCCAGCTCGAATTGAAAGTCTTGATGTTCAGGGTTATGAAATATCTCAGAACCAGTGAGACGATATTCTGCATTGCCGAGTGCTTCCAGGTGGATGCTTCTTGCAGTAAGGCCACGCTTGATACGGTAGAAGGTTCGTAGTGAGTAGCGTTCTACGAAGATGTTTTTTGCGTTGATGTATCCATGCCTCCGGACACAGTCAATCATGTGGTTTTCTTGTGGTGATAGTTGATTGAGATCACCACGGCCAAGGACGGGTACAGTCAGGTATTTTGCTTTTTCTGATTGAAATCGTCCGACAAGCGAAAGAATGGATATTACTTTTCCCATGTTGTACCTCTTCAAGTAGGCCCGTTTGAATTCGACTTCAAAGCGTAGCATTGACATTAGGTCATCTATTTCGGTTGAGCTTAATGGTTTTATGTCGGAAGGGTTTGAGTTTTCCCTTTCGCCTGCCATGTAAGCGTCTGTGTAGATGTGTCGATGTTTCTTACGTTCGATGTCTAAAAATTCCTGGCCTTTGTAGTAAAGTTTCTTGCCTATCCAGTTAGATCGTAATGCCACCATATGTCCGGAGCGTTCAGTTTTTGAGTCTGCTTCTGGATTCCTTGAGAGGTGAAGTTCCAGGCTCCTGATAACGTCGCGGGGGTGGCAATTACGAACCATAAAGTTTTCGGATAGGTCAACCCGGTATAGTTCAAACCGATCAAGGGAAAAGATATATCCCAGAGCGGAGGATAGTTGTTTGACCCAGTCAGCAAGGGCGATAAGGTCGTTTTCAGGTGATGAGTTGTGATTGTTGTATGCTGATTTCGATTGCCATTTCTGTAGGCTGAATTCGAAAAAAGCTAGGTCTTTTGCGTCTTTTATGAAGGCTGGATCAAAGCCCAGTTCGATAAGGTCGAGTTTAGTCCGTGTCGTGATTCTAAGGCCTGAATAGTGTGAGGGCATGCAATCACCTCTGACAACGGACTTTTCCCAGAGTATTTCTCCATCAGGAGCTACTTTTTGTAGTTTTTCGGCGTTCTGCTCAAGAAGCCGGTAGAGTGTCCGATCCATCGGATATACTAGTTTGATAGTGTCGATCACGAACAAAAGCCCCGAGAATCTAAAATTATAAAGTCGTAGTCATTGTCCATCATCCAGAGAAGAGTGACATTAAGACCCTTAGCAGTGAGCATGAATGAGGTTATCAAAACGGAATGTCCTGTATGTCAAAACTGGCATTTAGTGTTTGTGAGTTGGCATTGAGTACGGGTGATTTAATTTTACGGCGATATATGGAACCGTCAGGACGGAGTTTTGCTTTTATTTGATATTCTGGTTGTGTTTCTGGAAGATCAGCTCCGACGAGTACCCAGTGAATGTTGCAAATAGTGCAAATCAAGAATCCGTCTGATGTTGGGTTGAGTGGGAGTTTTTGCTCGTAACATTCAGGACAGCGGATTACACGCAAATCATGGAAGCGGGTAATGTCTTTGGCTGATAGAAATCGATAGTCTTTTTTTTCTATGAATTGACCGAAAAAGTCATCGATTGCGTAGTTTGTTGTTTTTGGTAGCGGTTGAAATGGGATTTTCGGATTGTCGGGGTTGCAATAGGGATAGTATGACCAAGTTTTGCATTCTCCTGGACATGCATTGCAGGTTATAGTTTTTTCGGTTTGAGGTGTCATTTTTTGGCCCGATTTTAATGTTGTAAAAAGACTAAATTAGTCAAGTAGTGCCAAATTTGGCGCTTAGTACGGGTGATACTATAACCCGTACTGGGTTCAAGGTGTGTCGTTTACGCCAAAGTGCGAACATTAAAAAATCCATGCTGACACCACGACCGGAAAACCGGTCGGAGGAGTCAGCATGGATAGATTTTTTAAAAGAGGTTTTTAGATGGAGAAAATAGGAGATCATGACCGAGCTCCTTGAGATTTAATAGAGTCAGATCGACCAGAAGAAGCAAAGGGAAATTGAGACTGGATAAAAAGACAATTGAGGCCTTGACGAAGGACATCTGAGAAGGAAACGCGACAACCAGAAGACCGATAAGAACGAACCAGGTCGAGGAGTCGTTTTTCTTGATTGTCATCAAGGGATATTAGTAGTTTTCGTGCCATAAGATATCAGTCCTGAAACTTGACATAATATATCTTATGGGACATTTTTGTTAGGGTTTACAATTAGCTTGCATTTTCATGGCACTGTCAGTAATGTACCGCTACCCTACCAAATGAACAACGAGGAGTAGTACCGCCTATGAGTAGTAAAGAAGAAGCCATTGAAGTTGAAGGTACCGTTGTAGAACCGTTGCCGAATGCGATGTTTCGAGTCAAGCTGGAAAACGACCATGTAGTGCTTGCCCATATATCCGGTAAGATGCGTAAATACTTCATCAAAATTCTCCCCGGTGATAAGGTTACGGTCGAGCTTTCTCCTTACGACCTTACCCGCGGACGTATCACCTATCGCGCCAAATAGTAATATAATATTCGATTATAAATACCAGGCCCGTCCACAATGGAGGGCTTGTGTCGTTTTAAAATTCCACAATGTGAGGATAAAATGTACACCGTAGCTGATTTGAAAAAAGGATTAAAGATCACGCTGGATGGTGACCCGTATCTGGTAGTGGCATTCGATTTTGTAAAACCGGGCAAAGGACAGGCACTATACCGCACCAAGATGCGAAACATGATGAACGGCACCCTTCTTGACCGGACCTATCGCTCCGGCGAGACTTTTGAGTCTGCCAATCTGGAAGAGCGACAGATGGAATACCTCTACAAGGAAGGCACCCACTATACCTTCATGGACCAGCAGAGCTATGAACAGGTCGTCATGGAAGAGGAGACCATGGGTGACGCCAAAAACTTTCTGCTTGAAAACTGTAAAGTGGATGTGATGCTATTTGGTGAAAAAGCAATCGGAATTGCATTGCCGAACTTCGTCAACCTGCGGGTAACCGCGACAGAGCAATGGGCAAAGGGAGACACGAGCGGCAACGACTCAAAACCTGCTACTGTTGAAACCGGCTACGTTCTGCGCGTCCCACCCTTCATCGAAGAAGGCGAACTGATCGTTATCGACACGCGCAACGGGGAATATTCAACGCGCATCAAAGGTTAATGAACTATGAAGAGTGACGCCTTGTGGCTAAGGGCGCATATTATCAGAACAATACGTGATTTTTTTTGGGAGCGGGGGTTTCTGGAAGTTGAAACCCCCCTCCTCATTCCTGCCAACGCCCCCGAAGAACATATCAATCCAGTAACCGCCCTCCCCTGGCAACTCCAGACATCCCCCGAAATTTGTATGAAAAGGCTGCTATGCAGGGGTCACCAGCGCCTTTTTCAAATATCACACTGCTGGCGCGCAGATGAGCGCGGTTCCAGACATCTATCTGAATTCACCATGCTGGAGTGGTATCGGGCCGGTAGTGATTACCAGGCTCTTATGGCCGACTGCGAGGGTTTGCTTCAAAACGTTGCGACTCATTGTATGCCTGACAATCCGTTTTATCGTCATAAATCCCTAATAATAGATCCATTTCGATTCTGGAGGCATATCACGGTTCAGGAGGCTTTTTTACAGTTTGGGCATGCTGACGTATGGGACTGTCTTCAAAAAGGGCAATACGAGGAGGTTTTGACAGGGCACATTGAACCAAAGCTGGCTGAATTTTCAGAGCCGGTCATCCTGATGGATTATCCGGCCGAACTTGCTGCTCTGGCTTGCTTGAAGCCGGGCCATGAAAAATTGGCGGAGCGATTTGAGTTGTATCTTGGAGGACTGGAACTGGCCAACGGATTCAGTGAGTTGAACGATCCAGACGAACAGCGCAGCCGGTTTGAAGACGCCAACTGTGTGCGCCTTAAAAACGGGAGTACACCACTACCCCTGCCGGAACCGTTCCTTCGGGAACTGGCAGACATGCCGGCTTCGGCGGGTATCGCTCTTGGGGTTGATCGGCTGGTCATGCTGGCGGCCGGGGCGGACACAATTGATGAAGTTGTGGCATTTACGCCAGAGGAAATTTAATATCCCGATACATCACACGCTCGCCGGTATAGGTTCTAATCAGCAAAACATCCGCCCCTACTCTCTCTACATCATCCGGCAGAATTGCCACTTTTCCTTTGCCTCCCGGTAGATCTATTACATAGTGCGGCACCGCCAAGCCAGATATATGTCCTCGAAGTCCCCGCACTATCTCCAGGCCTTTCTCGATTGACGTCCTAAAATGGGCTGTTCCGCGAACCAGATCCATCTGGTGAAGGTAATATGGCTTGACCCGTATGCCGAGCAACCCGGTCATCAACTTGCGCATAATACCGATATCATCATTGACCCCCTTTAGCAGCACTGTCTGATTTCCAAGAGGGATCCCGGCATCCGCCAGCAACGTGCAAGCCCGGCTGGAATCTTCTGTGATTTCATCTGGGTGGTTGAAGTGGGTGTTGATATAGAGAGGATGAAACTGCTTCAGAAGATCACAGAGTTGTGGAGTTATCCGCTCCGGTAGAGTCACCGGGACGCGGGTGCCGATTCGGATAATAGAAACATGATTGATGGCCCGCAGACCGCTTAATAGATGGTGCAGCGATGAGTCATCAAGCATGAGCGGGTCTCCGCCTGACAAAAGCACGTCATGGATAGCCGTGTTTGCAGCGATGTACTCAAGTGCCTGATCCAACTCTGTATCCCCCATCGGGGAGTCACCACTGCCTACATGGCGTTTGCGCATGCAGAAGCGGCAATATACCGGGCAGATATTGGACACTAATAGCACCACCCTGTCAGGGTAACGATGGATAAGTCCCGACACCGGACTTAATGATGATTCCTCGAAAGGGTCAGGGAGCTGATCGTCATCTTCAATTTCCCGGACATCAGGCATGCACTGTTTCCAGATGGCATCACCCTCTTGTCGGATCAGGTTGGCGTAGTATTTTGTGACTCGAACTGGATAGCGGGAGGAGATCGGAGCAGTACTTTCGGTATTTACAGTTATATTGCAGTCTGATAAGGCGTAATTATTAAAGTATTGCATTAGTTTCTTCCTGGATTACGACGAGACTGATAAGAAGGGGGTCAGCGGGTAATGACTTTTATAAATCTCACAAGATAATCGACGCCCGACCAGATAGTCAAAATTGTGGCAATCCAGAGATAAAACATACCGACATTATGCATATTGACCGTCATCAGGGGATGCGCAATCCCGAAGAACCAGTTGTAATCAAAGTGCAGAACTAGCCCAAGTATTGCGACGATCTGAAAAATGGTCTTGAACTTTCCAAGATCGCTAGCCTGGATCACTATGCCTTCGCTCGATGCAATCCCCCTCAATCCGGTAATTATTATCTCGCGTCCAAGAATGACCAGCACCATCCAGGCCGGAACCCGGTTAAATGGCAGGATCATAATCAGCGCTGCCATGACAATCAGTTTATCGGCAATCGGATCAAGAAATTTGCCGAAGATCGTGACTATACCCATGCGACGAGCCAGATAACCGTCGAGCCAATCCGTGATTGATGCCAGGGCAAAGACGGCAGCAGCCCAGAATCCGGCACATTTTGAAGGTGACAGAAGCAGCGCTGCCATAAGAGGGATGGCTGCAATCCGGGCCATTGTGAGTATATTAGGCAGATTGAGTATCTGATTGGATCGGCTGGACATCACTAGATACCACTGGACTGATATGTCTGCATGTAGGAAAGCACTCGATTGACGTAGGTACGGGTCTCATTGTAAGGAGGAATGCCACCATATTTGGCTACCTTGCTGAGACCTGCATTGTAGGCTGCGATGGCAAGGGAGACATCGCCATGGAAAGTGTTCAGCAGAAAACGCAGGTACTTTACACCACCCTCCACATTATCCCTTGGATTAAAGCTGTCAGCAACCTTGAGCGATTTAGCCGTGCCAGGCATCAGTTGCATCAGTCCGCTGGCGCCTCTGCTGGACACCGCATTCGGGTTGTACCCTGATTCGGCATGAATAACCGCCTTGACCAGAGAAGCGTTAACTCCATATTTAGCTGAATACATTTTTATGATCTGTTCGTATT
>Ga0194047_10001024_pt1 | contig 17716 bp, 11 predicted proteins | sample JunL225m_MetaG_2_FD_160070 | JGI IMG/M metagenome (GOLD analysis project Ga0194047, IMG submission 160070) | Anoxic zone freshwater microbial communities from boreal shield lake in IISD Experimental Lakes Area, Ontario, Canada - Jun2016-L221-5m | ecosystem: Environmental > Aquatic > Freshwater... | reverse complement strand
CCAGAAAATCTTGATGCGATAGTGCCAAAAGATGCATTGGTATTAGATGCAACGGATTCAGTGCAAACCAAAATTGCTTTAGTACTTTGGGCAACGCAAAATAATCGATCACTTGTCATGTGTGGTGCTGCGGGAGGTAAAACCGATCCCACCTCAGTTAGGTGTGATGACCTCTCACGTACTGAACAAGATGCCTTATTGGCAAAGGTAAGACAAGGATTAAGGCAAGACCATGGCTTCTCGAGAAACCTCAAGAAAAAGATGGGGGTGCGTGCCATCTACTCTCATGAGCCCCGTGCCGGAGCTTCTAGTGGTGGGCTAGCCTGCTCTGGTTATGGTTCGACCGTCATGGTAACCGCTGCTTGTGGCTTAGCTGCTGCTGCTGAGATATTGAATCTGATTGCTGCTCAGCCTTAAATCCTTAAGGGGAATCCCTGTAGGAAATTACGGATTCTTTTGCAGTCAACAATAAAAACTTTCATTGCAGGTTCTTGATTTGTATAAGCGTTTTATTTTTAAGCGCTCATTTTTATTTGTTTAATCACTTTTGATATTTTTAGGCCCTAGTGCTTATGCAAACTCCTCCCTAGACTTTGCCTCGTTGGTAAATCGCCAACGACAAATCGAAAGGAGGTCTCTTTTGCAGACTGAACACAATGGCTTAAAACGTCACCTTAAAGTCCGACACATTCGCCTAATGGCCTTAGGCTCAACGATTGGTGTTGGCTTATTTTTGGGCTCAGCAAGTGCCATCCAAATTGCAGGACCTTCAATCTTGCTTGGGTATTTGTTAGCAGGGATTGTGGCGTTTATTGTTCTGCGCACGCTCGGTGAAATGGCTGTGCATGAACCCGTTGCCGGCTCTTTTGCTGCCTATGCCAATACTTATGTTGGACCGCTGGCTGGATATATGGTGGGCTGGGGTTATTGGACCTACTGGATAGTTGTCGGCATTGCAGAAGTCACTGCGGTTGGTATTTACATGGGAATCTGGTTTCCTGAAACTCCGCAGTGGATCTGGGCTCTGTCCTCAATCGTGATGATGGGTCTGATCAATCTCATTGCTGTAAAGGTATTTGGAGAGTTTGAATTTTGGTTTGCCTTAATTAAGGTTGTGGCTATTGTTGCCATGATCGCCTTGGGAGGATCAGTCATTCTCTTTGGCTTTACAAATGAGTGGCAACCTATCGGCTTAAGCAATCTTTGGCAGCACGGCGGCTTCTTTCCAAACGGCATTAGTGGCATGCTGCTTTCATTGCAAATGGTTTTATTTGCATATGTCGGAATTGAAATGATTGGTCTATCAGCTGGTGAGGCAGAAAACCCACGTAAAACAATTCCAATGGCAATTGATTCCTTGGCTTGGCGTATCTTGATTTTCTATATGGGCGCCATCTTGGTTATCCTCGCCATCTTTCCTTGGAATGAGGTGGGTGAGCAGGGCAGTCCATTTGTTGTGATGTTTGAACGCATTGGATTGCGCGAGGCAGCGGGCTTAATTAATTTTGTGGTGATCACCGCTGCACTTTCATCTTGCAATGCTGGAATCTTTAGTGGCGGTAGGTTGTTATATGCACTCTCAGTGAATGGCTATGCTCCCTCACCATTTGCAAAATTATCTCGCTATGGCGTTCCGCATCGTGCAGTAATGGCTACAGTTGCAGTCTGTATGACTGGGGTAGTACTGAATTATTTTGTACCTGATAAGGCTTTCCAATACATCATGGCTGCCGTCACTTTTGTGGGTCTGATGGTGTGGATTGCCATCTTGTTTACCCAGATGAAATTTCGTCGCTCACTAACGAAGGCCCAAGTGGCAGAGCTTAGTTATCGCGCACCTTGGTGGCCCTATTCTTCATGGTTTGCTCTCGCGTTTATCACCTTAGTAGTAGTTCTGATGGGCTTTCATGAGGATGCACGGATTGCACTGGTATTGGGTCCGTGTTTACTGGGCGTGTATCTAGCAATGTTTTATGTTGTTGGCTTACATCGCAAAACTAAAACAAGTCGTGAATTTAAATAATTGGAGATTGCAATGATTATTGGCGTACCTCAAGAAGTAAAAAATAATGAATACCGGGTAGGTTTGACTCCTGGCAATGTCAGTGGATTATGTAGGCAAGGTCACTCAGTTCTGATTCAACGTGGTGCGGGCGAGCAAATAGGCTTGAGTGATGAGACTTATCGTATCGCTGGCGCTACCTTGATTAATAGTGCAGCGGAAGTGTTTCAAAAAGCAGAGATGATTGTGAAGGTAAAGGAGCCACAAGCACAAGAATGCGCTATGTTGCGTGAAGATCAAATTCTATTTACTTATCTTCATTTGGCGCCCGATCCAAAACAAACTAAGGCCTTGATCGATTCAGGAGCGACATGTATTGCCTATGAGACAGTGACCGCCATGAATGGTGCATTGCCTCTCTTGGCGCCGATGAGTGAAGTTGCAGGCCGGATGTCTATTCATGCAGCAGCCTCTCATCTTGAAAAGTCGCATGGAGGCCTAGGTGTTCTTATGGCTGGTGTGCCTGGGGTATCACCTGCAAAAGTGGTGATTTTGGGTGGCGGAGTAGTAGGGCGCAATGCATTACAAATTGCAGTGGGTATGGGAGCAGATATTTGCATCTTTGATAAAGATATCGACCGCTTACGTCAAATTGATGCCTTGTATGGCAATCGAGTGCGCACCTTCTATTCCGATAGCCTCCTGATAGAGCAAGAGGTATGTGAGGCAGATGTCGTTGTTGGTGCTGTTTTGCTTCCCGGTGGAGCAGCCCCAAAATTGGTTACGCGTGAAATGGTGAAGAAAATGAAAACAGGAGCGGTGATTGTAGATGTTGCTATCGATCAGGGCGGCTGCTTTGAAACTTCTAAGCCAACAACCCATGCTGATCCAACATTCTTGGTAGATGGCGTGCTGCACTATTGTGTCGCTAATATGCCAGGAGCTGTTGCTAGAACTTCTACCTTTGCATTAACCAATGCAACCTATCCATATGTTGAAGCTTTGGCTAATCGAGGCGTGATTCAAGCTTTATCGATTGATCATCATTTACGTAATGGCCTCAATGTGCATAAAGGTTTTTTAACTTCTCAGCCGGTTGCACAAGCTCAAAAATTAGATTTTGTTTTGGCAGAGGAGTTCTTCGTCGCTTAGACATTGATTGAATTTGGTAGTGAAGAGGGAGGGCGTTTCAGGTAAGGGGTGCTCAGATAGGCCTCATGACTTGGGCGCTCGCCTTGATGATTTCAGTGTATCAAGAGATAGGGCCCCCTAGGATCTAAACTATCCCTATGCATTGTGTTTAGATGCCCCTCAAATATTGATTGATAACATCTAAGCTACTGAATTTATGGACTCCTCTGCTTTATTCCTCTCCACTGGTGTGGTTGCTTTGGCTGAAATGGGGGATAAAACCCAGCTTTTGTCTTTGATGTTGGCTGCCCGATACCCCAAACAGGCTCTGGCAATCATTGCTGGCATTTTTATAGCCACTATCGTAAATCATGCCTGTGCAGCATTACTAGGCCATTGGTTAACTACTTTGCTTTCGCCAGATGTCCTGCGCTGGATTTTAGGTTTGAGCTTTTTAGGAATTGGTTTGTGGCTTTTGGTGCCAGACCACTTTGATGATGCAGGTGGATCTAAGGTTGCCGATAGAGCGTTTCAAGTTTTTTTGTTGACTGTAGGCTTATTCTTTTTGGCGGAGATGGGTGATAAGACGCAAATTGCGACAATTGCTTTAGGAGCTCGCTATCCGGATGTATTTGCCGTGACTGTCGGCACCACTTTGGGGATGATGCTAGCAAATGCACCGGCTGTTTGGATTGGTCAGAAATTTACGAAGCGGATGCCAATTAAGTGGGTACATGCTGTAGCGGCAGCCACTTTTACTGCGATCGGTATTGCGACCCTGGTGTGGGCTTAACCCATACCTCACGTACTTTCTAGACAAGACTTAAAATCATTCCATGAAAACCGATCTCCCGCAGAGCTTTCGAAGGCTCGAATACCACCCCCCTGTTTATACCTTTGACCAGGTGGTATTGGATATCGCTTTGGATCCAGTTCGAACCATCGTAAAGAGTCATCTTGAAGTACTTCCTGGGCAGGGGTTTGAAGTTGGCGCACCCTTGGTATTGGTGGGGCAAGAGCTTGAGTTTATTAGCCTTCGTATTAATGGCCAAGCCCATCGCCAATTTGAATTAAGCCCTGAAACACTCACGATTCAGGACTTACCAAATGAGGGCAAAGACGCTTTCACTGTTGAGATTATCTGTGTATGTACTCCAGAGAAGAATACAACCTTGATGGGCCTATATGTTTCCAATGGTAATTTCTTTACGCAGTGTGAGGCTGAAGGTTTTAGAAAAATCACTTATTTTCTAGATCGGCCTGATGTGATGGCACGCTATCGCGTGACCTTGCGGGCGCGTGAAGCAGAATGCCCAGTCTTGTTGTCCAACGGAAACTTACTGGGTACCGAACAATTACCGCATGGATGGCATAGCGCCACTTGGGAAGACCCATTTCCAAAGCCATCCTACTTATTTGCGTTAGTGGCTGGAAAGTTGGAGTGTATTGAAGAAACGATTACTACGAGTAGTGGTGCTAAAAAGTTACTCCAGATTTGGGTTGAGCCTCATGACTTACCTAAGACGCGACATGCCATGGATTCTTTAATTGCCTCTATTCATTGGGATGAAAAGCGCTTTGGTTTGGAGTTAGATCTTGAGCGTTTCATGATTGTTGCGGTGGGTGATTTCAATATGGGTGCTATGGAGAATAAGGGACTGAATATCTTCAATACCAAGTTCGTTTTAGCACAACCAGAATCTGCTACTGATGCAGACTTTGCCAATATCGAAAGTGTTGTTGCGCACGAATATTTCCACAACTGGACGGGTAATCGCGTTACTTGCCAAGACTGGTTTCAGTTATCCCTTAAGGAGGGGTTAACAGTTTTTAGGGATCAAGAGTTTTCAGCAGATCAAATGGGAAGCGAATCCGGTAGGGCTGTGAAGCGCATAGAGGATGTGCGATTGCTGCGTCAATTACAGTTTCCTGAAGATGCGGGTCCCATGGCGCATCCAATCCGGCCAGATGAGTATCAAGAAATTAATAATTTTTATACTGTCACCGTTTATGAAAAGGGAGCGGAAGTCGTGCGGATGTACCAAACCCTTTTGGGTAAGGATGGATTCCGTAAGGGTATGGATTTATATTTCAAGCGCCATGATGGACAAGCTGTCACCTGCGATGATTTTTTGGCAGCCATGGCTGATGCAAATAAACGAGATCTTTCGCAGTTTAAAAATTGGTATAGCCAAGCTGGAACTCCACGAGTCAAGGTTCAAGAGCAATATGACGCGGCAAAGAAGCAATTTCATCTCACCTTGACCCAAAGTTGCTCACCAAGTCCCGGGCAGCCTGAGAAAAAGCCTTTTCATATTCCTTTAAAGATGCGCTTGATCACTGCAGGCAATGATCAAGCAGAGCAATTATTGGAGTTAAAGCAAGCAAGTCAAACCTGGACCTTTGATGGCATACAAGAACGTCCTGTACTGTCCATTAATCGTCATTTTTCCGCGCCCGTCAATTTAGATTTTGAACAAAGTGAAGCCGATCTTTTATCGCTCTTTAATGGCGATGATGATCCATTTAATCGCTGGGAAGCTGGTCAAAAATTGGCTATGCAAATGATTTTGAATCATCGTTTACCTGATGCTAAATTAATTGAGGCTTATCGCAATGTATTGCTTGATCCTAATTTAGATCCTGCATTTAAGGAATTAGCTTTAACGCTCCCCGCTGAAACCTATTTATATGAACAGTGCTCTAGCGTTGATCCCCAGCAGATTTTTATTGCGCGTCGTGCCTTCCGTCGGGAAATTGCCAAGCAGTTACAGCTTGAGTGGGCCGCCTTATATCAACAAATGCAAACGACAGGACCTTTCCAGCCTGATGCTGTGAGCGCTGGCAAACGCGCCCTCAAGAACTTAGCGCTGAGCATGTTGCTCGATGCCGATGTCACTACTTGGGCGCCAATGGCGGTCAATCAATACCGTATTGCTGACAATATGACCGATCGGTATGCAGCTCTTGCAGCATTGGTAATGAATGGAGCCAAAGCTGCGCAGGAATGCTTGGTCGATTTCTTTAGTCGCTTTGCAAAAGATCCATTAGTGATTGATAAATGGTTCGCACTGCAGTCAAGTAGACCGCCAGTTGATGGCTTAGATTTAACTTTAGTAGATGTAAGGCGTTTATGCGAGCACCCAGTATTCAAGATGAATAATCCTAATCGGGTGCGTAGTGTGATTCATGCTTTTTGCTCCAATAACCCTGCTAGTTTTCACCAGGCCGATGGTAGTGGATATGAATTCTGGGCCGATAGTGTTTTGGCACTAGATCCCATTAATCCTCAGGTTGCTGCGCGTTTAGCCAGAGCCTTAGATCGCTGGCGTTTATTTACCCAACCCTATCAAAATAAGATGAAAGCTGCCTTAGAAAGGGTTGCAGCTTGTCAAACCCTTTCTCCAGATGTCAAGGAGGTGGTGGGTAAGGCGCTGGGAAATTGATCCCATCCCAGAACAAGGCAAAATAGAGTTCATTAAGTCACTTTGGCATTCAAAACGGAGAATTACCTTTGTCGAACAGTCACAACATTAACTTCAAGCACTATCTAGAAACGGTCAAGCCTAAGGGTGCTGCCGTACCTGCTGGCTTGCAAGAGCTCTTACTAGCAGTTGTCGCCACTTGTTCCACCTTAAGTCATGAAGTTGCTCAAGGTGCTTTAATTGGTTTATTGGGTTCAGCTGGTACCGGCAATGTGCAAGGCGAGGTTCAACAAAAGCTCGACATTATTGCTAATGATTTATTAATCGAAGGGGTACAGGCTTGTAAATCCTTGGCGGGACTTGCTTCCGAAGAGATGGAATTACCAGTTCCAGTTCAAGGTACTGGGGATTATTTGCTACTTTTTGATCCGCTAGATGGATCATCGAATATCGATGTGAACGTTTCTATTGGAACTATTTTTTCAGTACTTAAAAAACAAGATCCTCAGGCGCCATTAGAAACGGCTGATTTTTTATTATCTGGGCGTCATCAGGCGGCCGCAGGATACGTAGTGTATGGCCCCCAAACAACTTTGGCCCTCACCTTAGGTAATGGCGTAGCGATGTTTACCTTAAATAAAGTGACTGGTGAATTTCTATTAATCAATGACGCTGTCACTATTTCACAATCGACAAAAGAGTTTGCCATCAATATGTCCAATATGCGTCATTGGGCTGATCCGGTGCGACGTTATGTTGAGGAGTGCTTAGCGGGTATCAGCGGCACACGGGGTAAAGACTTTAATATGCGTTGGATTGCCTCAATGGTGGCAGATGTTCATCGTGTACTGTCTCGTGGGGGAGTCTTTATGTATCCGTGGGATCGGCGTGAACCTCATAAACCAGGTAAGTTGCGCTTGATGTATGAAGCTAACCCAATGAGTTTCTTGGTAGAGCAGGCTGGCGGTGCATCTACTAATGGTACTGATCTTATTATGGATCTACAGCCTACAGATTTGCATGAACGCGTATCGGTGATGTTAGGATCCAAAGAAGAAATTGATCGATTACAGCTCTACCACGCATAAACAATCTAATGAGTCTAATAAAAAACCCAATCATTTGATTGGGTTTTTTATTAGTGAAGCCAATCTTCATTTGGCAGTGAAATCCTAAGGCCTAACCTGTTGTTTGATATAGGCAAGAGACTCTTCCACTTGATCAATCAGTATTAAGCAGATATCTCCAGAATCAAGATCTTTGAGTGCTGTATCGATAGCAATAAATTCCCCATGAATTTCTTTCACTTGTTTCGCTTTCGTGGCGCCAACCAAGCCTTCTTGCAAAAGCTTTAATACCTCGCCATCTTCGCGGCCACGCTGACAAGCATCTTGATACAGGATGACATTATCAAAAGTATTACCTAAGATGCGTGTAAGGTCACGAATATCTTCATCGCGACGATCGCCTGCGCCACTGACGACGACATGACTCTTCTTGGGCTTCATTGCTTGTATGGCACTGGCTAAAGCACGCATTGCATCAGGATTATGACCATAGTCGGCAATCACAGTTGCACCATTGTGCTGGAATTGGTTGAAGCGACCGGGTACAGCGTTAGCAGTACTCTCAAAGCTGTGTAGGCCCCTCGCCATTTTTTCTGCATCTAATCCCAGGGCCCATGCAGCACCAATCGCAGCCATTGCATTTTCCACTTGAAATCCGAGTACACCGTTTTGGGTTAATGGGATTTCACTAACAGGGAAGCGATACATCACCCGTGAACCCTTGGAGGCAACAATATAAGTGCCATCGAAGTAGATTACTTTTTTATTTTTAGCGCGGTGGGCGGCAATCACGGGATGGTGCTGATTTTGGGCAAAAAAGATTACGCGTCCAGCGCATTTGTCTCCCATTTTGACTACGTAAGGATCTGCAGCATTTAAGACAGCGGCTCCAGTGGGGGCTACGTTTTGTACGATAACGCGCTTGAGAACAGCTAGATCCTCCACGCTAGAGATGTAGTTCAGACCTAAGTGATCCCCTTCGCCGATATTAGTTACTACCGCAACCTCACAGCGATCAAAGCCTAAACCTTCACGCAATAAACCACCACGGGCTGTCTCAAGAACCGCGGCATCGACATCTGGGTGCATTAATACATTGCGCGCACTCTTAGGTCCACTGCAATCGCCAGTATCAATGAGACGATGGTTGATATAGACACCATCAGTGCCAGTCATGCCTACGCGAAGACCGGTCTCATTCAGTAAGTGAGCAATTAGTCTTACGGTGGTAGTTTTGCCATTGGTGCCAGTGACGGCAACCACGGGAATACGACCATCTTCTCCAGGAGGGAACATCATATTGATGATGTCTTCGCCAACAGGGCGGCTCTTTCCATAGGAAGGCTTTAAATGCATTCTAAGACCAGGCGCTGCATTTACTTCAACAATGCCTCCGCCTTGCTGCTCTAGTGGTTGATAAATAGCCTCGCAAAGAATATCAACACCGGCAATATCTAGGTTAATCATTTGCGCAGCAGCAATAGCGCTTGCCGCAACATCAGGATGAACATCATCAGTGACATCGGTGGCAGTACCACCAGTACTCAGATTAGCGTTATTGCGTAAGAGAACCCGTTCACCTATTTTAGGAACGTATTGCGGAGATAGACCAGAGCTTGCTAAATGAGCAAGAGCGATATCATCAAAACGAATTTTGGTGAGTGCTGTGGCATGGCCATCACCCCGTAATGGATTTTTGTTTTCTAGATCCACTAATTGAGCAACCGTGTGAGTACCATCACCAACAACTTGTGCTGGTTCACGGCGAGCCGCTGCAGAAAGGCGATTTCCCACTACTAGCAGGCGATAGTCAGCGCCAGGGAGATAGCGCTCAACAATAGTGCTGTGACCAAAGGCCTGTGTCACCTCAAACCCAGCACGCACCTCCGCCTCAGTTTGAATATTGGCAACTACACCTTTACCCTGATTACCATCTTTAGGTTTTAAAACAATAGGACCGCCAATTTTCTGTGCAGCCCGCCATGCGTCGTCAGCGTTATTCACTACTTCGCCAATGGGAACCGATACGCCCACTGCGGTGAGTAAGTTTTTGGTGAGTTCTTTATCTTGAGCAATCGCTTCAGCGATGGCACTGGTATCACTAGTTTCGGCAGCCTGAATGCGCTTTTGCTTACTGCCCCAGCCAAACTGCACCATACTGCCCTCAGTCATACGGCGGTAAGGAATGTTTCGTTGAACTGCAGCATCCACGATAGAACCTGTGCTTGGGCCTAGTCTCACGTCTTCATACAGAGCTTCTAATTCTGAGAGGGCGGCAGTCAATTCAAATGGGGCATCGTTTAGTGTGGCTTGTATCAGCGCAAAGCCAAAGTCAAAGGCCATGCGCCCAACAACTTCCTCGCTATATTCCACTACAACTTGATACACGCCAATATCAACTGTTTGTACTGTGCGACTAAAGGTAACTGGACAGCCAGCTTGAGCTTGTAAACCAAGTGCAGCATACTCTAAGGCATGTGCAAGAGATAAAACTTCGTTTTGTCCCCCACGACGCATATTGCCTAATTGAGGAAAGCGTTCGCGAATTTTATTTTCAAATTGCGGAATGGAATCTATGGAGCGCTCTGTCTCTTCACAAGAAACAATTGCCTCAAGAGAGGTATGGCGGCTCCATAAATTAGGGCCGCGCAACATGCGAATACGGATGATTTCCAATTAATCCCCTGCTACGGTGTTAGTGTCGGTGACAAATGTCTCTGCACCTGCTTCAATCACATTAAATGGAATTTCTAGTGCCCAAGCAGCAGCAATGGCTGCCCCTAAATTCATTACCTTCCAAGGTGTTTCGACGCTAGATTCAGCATAGCGTGGAACGGGGATATTTTTTGGCTCTAGCTTGCCTGATTTGAGTGTGATTTGCTGTTTACCAACCAAGACTGCACGACCCCCATTTTGAAGATGGGTTTTAACAACTTCAGAATCGGGATTTTCACTGAAGAAGATGACTTCACCGTCACATAGTTCGGCCATTTGCACAACCATAGGATCATCAGCATTTAAGACGCCAATGCCATTAGGCAGGACTACGTCAATTTGTGTTCGCACAACGCTAAAGACCTGATCTTCATCATAGATAGCGTACTGAGGGAAGTTTGCTTTGGGATCGATATTTAAAACAACACCAACTTGACAGCGATCGTAAGCTAAACCTTCGATCAACATCGAGAGATGATTATTTTCAATAACCGCCGCTTCGACTGCGCGATTCAATAATGTGCGACGCGCATTTTCCCAATTAGAGGTATTAGTATTTGAGATGGATCTGTTACCAAAAAATAAACCTTTGCTGCATGAGAGACCAACATACACATTGGTTAAGCGCAGAAAGTGGGCAACCATTTCAGCTACGGGCGTTTTACCTTTTTCGCCGCAAATGCCAACAACCGGAATACGACAGTCTACGCCAGGAGGAAACAGATGATTTGCAATCTCTTTGCCGACTGGTTGGGGTTTGCCGCTGGCTGGTTTTAAATGGAAGATTAAGCTGGGCCCTGCATTGACCTCAACAATTGCAGCATTCTGTTCTGCCATGGGTTTACTAATGTCTTGCGTAACTAAATCAATACCAGCAATATCAAGGCCAACAACTCGCGCTGCTAGGGCTACTTGACTGGCTACATCAGGATGAACTAAATCAGTGACATCAAAAGCGACGTTTCCATTGCTTTGAATTAGCACTTTTTGATCAATCACTGGAATACTTTCTCCAGTAAGTTTTTGCCGAGCAAGCTCTAGTTCAACAGCGGAATCTATGCGAGCGGGATTGAGGGGGTGCTCTTCAGATGTGCCACGACGTGGGTCTGAATTGATTTGAATGTCGATGAGCTCACGAACAGAATGCTTACCATCACCAGTGACCCAAACACTTTCACCTTTAGCTGCAGCAACTACCTTATTTCCGACAACCAATAAGCGATGCTCATCGCCAACAATATGGCGCTCTACTAAAACCTCACTACCTTCTTCGATGGCTACTGCGTATGCTGCTTCAATTTCATGTTGGGTGTAGAGATTGATGAAAACACCACGACCATGATTGCCATCAATGGGTTTAACAACTACAGGTAAGCCGATATCTTGGGCAGCATCCCATGCATCATCTGCGCTGGTAACGGTTCTACCTTCTGGAATTGGAACTCCGGCACTTGCCAATAAGCTTTTAGTGAGATCTTTGTCTCTTGAAATGGTTTCTGAAATAGCGCTAGTGCTGTCGGTCTCAGCTGTCCAAATACGTCGTTGTTTGGCGCCATAGCCTAATTGAACTAAATTGCCCTCTGAAAGACGAATCGAAGGAATTCCACGCTCTTCAGCCGCATTCACAATACAAGCAGTGCTGGGGCCTAGCAATAAATCATCGCCGAGGTCGCGCAATTTTTCTACGATGTCTTGGACTAGATCGACGGGATCTTTTGTATCTTGAACCAGAGCTAAGTACAAATCACGGGCATGTTTGAGGGCAGTCAGTGTTACTTCCTCATTGTTTGCGCTCACCATTACTTTGTATACGCCACGACGATCACCATCACGGGCTTTACCAAAACCACCTGGAATGCCGGCTAAATTTTGTAGTTCTAAAGTGAGATGCTCAAGAATATGAGCTGGCCAAGTGCCTTCTTCAACGCGCTTAAGAAATCCACCAACCTCTCCATAACTGCAACGATGCTCTTGAAGGCTAGGGAGCGCTTTGACTAAGCGATCGTAAAACCCAGGAATGAGATCGGAGGGGTAATCCTCAAGATCACCAATATCAAGCCAAACCTCAAGGACGGGATAATAGGTCCACATATTTGGACCACGCAGATGCTTAACACTCAGAATCTCAATCGATTTATCTAGTAATTGGGGCATTTACGGTATTGCGAGGCGCAGCGCCTTATTTGGCGGGATGCGTCAGAAAGTCTCTCTGTTGTAGTTGTTATTAAAAATCCACATAATTGGCAAAAATACTGGAAAAGGCACATATCAACAATTTAACGGCTTCCTGGTCGCTAAAGTTGACATAGCTAATAAATCTAAAAAACCCAGCTCCACTATACTTTTAGAGTCAATGAAGCCTGAAATCCTACCTTTTGCCCCTATCATGCCAAGCTACTGGCAAGCTGCATTAGGGGCTTTGAAATCCCCAGTACCCAATCTTGAGGCAGCGCTTGCATGGGTAGAACTGGACTTAGGATCGGATCTGCGTTTTGAGAAGAGCCTGCTTTTGCTAACAGAGCAGGGCTTGTTTTGGACTGACGGTACATGCTTAGAGACGTGGTCACTAGAGCAGTGTGGGCGTCTAAGTCATGGAGATCATGCTGGGGTGGGTCATCTCAAACTCGAGTCTGATGAGCATTTACTTAGAATCTGGCATTTCACCTTGGCGGTGAATCCTCAAGTCTTGCGTCTTCAATCAAGCTTTAGGCAACTCACTAGTATTCACCTTGAAAAGCAAGCTGAGCTAAGCGAATACGATAAGCAAGTTTGCTCAGTATGCCTAAGTCCAAAGCCTGCGAATTCAGATTCCTGTCCAACGTGCGATCCTGAAGATGATAAACCTGCATCGACATGGACATTATTTAAGTTATGGCGTTTTGCAAGGCCATATAAAAAACAACTCTCATTAGGCTTTGTATTGACCTTGCTCTCTACGGGAGCAACCCTCATTCCACCTTATCTCACGATGCCCTTAATGGATCATGTACTGATTCCCTATGAAAAGGGCAATCCCATTGATTTTCATTTAGCCAGTTTGTATTTGTTTGCACTTTTTGGTGCGGCTATCGTTGCTTGGGGCTTGGGTTGGTGGAAGACATATCTATTGGCATTGGTCAGCGAGCGCATTGGCGCTGATTTACGCAACACTACTTTCGAGCATTTACTCAAACTATCCTTAGAGTATTTCGGTGGCAAGCGTACGGGGGATTTAATTGCCCGCATAGGCGCTGAAACCGATCGTATTTGTGTATTTCTCTCTCTGTATGCCCTAGATTTCGTAACCGATGTTTTGATGATTACCATGACAGCGGCGATCTTGTTCTCGATTGATCCGCTCTTAGCTTTAGTTACTCTCGCTCCTTTGCCATTCATCATTTGGATGATTCATGTAGTGCGTGACAAATTGCGTTTTGGTTTTGAGAAGATTGATCGCATTTGGTCAGAGGTCACCAATATTCTGACAGATACGATTCCTGGTATTCGTGTAGTTAAAGCATTTGCCCAGGAGGATCGTGAGCTAAATCGTTTTGTCCAATCCAATAAACATAACTTACAAATTAATGATCGCGTCAATCGCGTATGGGGTTTGTTTTCGCCAACTGTAACGCTGCTCACTGAAACAGGATTATTGGTTGTTTGGGGATTTGGTATTTGGCAAGTTGCTCATCAAAAGGTAACGGTTGGGGTATTAATAGCATTCTTAGCCTATATCGGCCGTTTTTATTTTCGACTAGATTCGATGAGTCGCATTGTGTCGCACACCCAAAAGGCAGCTGCAGGCGCAAAGAGAATTTTTGATATTTTGGATCATGTCTCGAGTGTTCCAGAGCCGATTAATCCTCCACCTTTAGCAGATGTAAAAGGGCGCATAACTATGCGTGATGTGGGCTTTCGCTACGGAAACCGAGCGGTGACTAAAGGGATTAATTTAGATATTGCCCCTGGTGAAATGATTGGCTTAGTAGGTCATAGTGGATCGGGCAAGAGTACCTTAGTGAATTTAATTTGTCGTTTTTATGATGTCAGCTCAGGAGCCATCACCTTAGATGGGCGCGATATTCGTAGTATTGGCATCGCCGACTATCGTAAATGCATAGGATTAGTATTACAGGAGCCGTTTTTATTCTTTGGCACGATTGCTGAAAATATTGCGTATGGCAAACCCGATGCCTCTCGCGAAGAAATTATCGAAGCAGCACGCGCAGCCCATGCCCATGAATTTATTCTCCGATTACCACTAGGCTATGACTCATTAGTCGGTGAGCGTGGTCAATCTTTGTCTGGTGGTGAGCGTCAACGTATTTCGATTGCAAGGGCGCTCTTAATTAATCCTAGTATCCTGATTTTGGATGAGGCCACATCTTCTGTAGATACCACTACTGAAAAAGAAATTCAGCGTGCTTTGGATAATCTCGTTAAAGGCCGCACCACCATTGCGATTGCGCATCGTCTTTCTACATTGCGTAAAGCAGATCGACTAGTTGTTTTGGATAAAGGTGAGATTGTCGAGATTGGCTCACACGAGAAATTGATGGAGGCAGAGGGAGCCTACTACACCTTATATCAAGCGCAACTTCGTCACGCAGCGGAGTTAGTGGAGGGCGGCGCTATCGGAGAAAGTCTCGATGAACGGGAAGAAGAGCAACTGCAAGACCTTGCCAAAGATACAGGGGGAGGCGTATGAGCCAACAGCGCAAATCCCATCAACTAGAGCGCGATACATTAGGCCGCTTGATATTGATTGATGCAAATGGCACCCGCCATATTGGGGTTCATCCAGTCCGAGCTTTTCCAATTACAGCTCCTGGGGCCGGAATTGGGATCATGGATGCCTCGGGTATAGAGTTATGTTGGTATCCAAATGTATCTGCTATCCCTGAGTTAGAGCTAGGGTTGATAGAAGAAGAGTTGGCTGCACGGGAATTTATGCCCGTTATTGAGAAGATTACGCGTGTATCTACTTACGCTACTCCCAGTATCTGGGATATCGAGACGGATCGTGGCCCAACCCGTATTCGCCTCAAAGGGGAAGAGGATATTCGTCGAATTGCGGGCAATACATTATTGATAGCAGATTCAAATGGCCTGCAGTTTTTGATCAAAGACTCCACCAGCCTAGATAAGGTTAGCAAAAAGCTGTTGGATCGATTCCGTTAGAATCACTTTTAAACCGCCGCTTTAGCTCAGTTGGTAGAGCAGTTCATTCGTAATGAAAAGGTCGCCAGTTCGATTCCGGCAAGCGGCACCAGTCCTTAAATCTAGGGAATACCCTTAATTCCTAAAACCATTTTTTTCAGTAGCCTTGAATGTATCGGGATTTTGAATCTGTACGTTTTCTGTTCGGATGAAAGTACACTATCCTCAGTCTTTGGCTTGATTTATCGGGGTTTCTACTGCATTGAGGAAACTCTTGTGAATCGATTTTGAAATTGTTGATGATCGTCAAGCTTAACGGGGTCATCTTGTTTAAAAATCATACTTACATTAAATAAGCCAAATGAAATTGGCAAAACATTTTTGGAGGCACATTTTTATGAACAAAAAGTTTACAGGGGCGTTGATTTCCACCGCATTGGCCCTCGGTGTTGTTGGTGCATCACCTGCATTTGCAGCGTGGGAACCGAATAAACCAGTTGAGTTCATTATTCCTGCCGGACCTGGTGGTGGTGCTGACCAAATGGCACGCATGATTCAGGGGATCATCACTAAAAATAATTTAATGAAGCAAGCGGTTATTCCGGTGAATAAAGGTGCTGGCGCTGGAGCTGAAGGCTTCTTGGCAATTAAAGAAGCTAAGGGCGATCCAAACAAGATCATCATTACGCTATCGAATTTATTTACTACTCCATTAGCTACTGGTGTTCCTTTTAACTGGAAAGAGATTACGCCAGTTGCAATGTTGGCCTTAGATCAATTTGTTCTGTGGGATAACGCAGATAAGCCATATAAGACAGCCAAAGAATATATTGATGCCGCTAAAGCAGCGGGCCCTGGCAAGTTCAAGATGGGCGGGACTGGCTCTAAGCAAGAAGATCAAATTATTACTGTTGCTTTAGAAAAAGCGACTGGTGCTAAGTTCACTTACATCCCATTTAAAGGGGGTGGTGATGTGGCTGTGCAGCTTGTTGGTAATCACATTGATTCTTCTGTAAATAATCCAATTGAAGCGGTTGCCCAATGGCGCGCTAATAAGTTGCGTGCACTTTGCGTATTTGATGACACACGCATGCCTTACAAAGAAAAGATTACTGATACTCAGTCTTGGTATGACGTTCCAACCTGTAAAGAAGCTGGTGTTTCGACTGATTACGTAATGTTGCGCGGTATCTTTATGGCGCCAGGCGTTTCCCAAGAGCAAGTTGACTTTTATATTGAATTGTTCAAGAAAGTACGCGCTACACCTGAATGGAAAAAGTTCATGGCTGACGGTGCATTCAATCAAACCTTTATGACCGGTAAAGAATTTAATAACTGGTTGACTTTAAATGAAGCGCTTCACAAGCAGTTAATGGCTGAGGCTGGATTCTTGGCCAAGTAATGAGGTATTAATGAATTAGGACCTCTATTAGGGGGTCCTATTTTTTAAGTAAATGTACTAAATCATCTCTTAATGAATAAAGCAAATGTCTGAACATCAAAATAATTCAAATCAAGATTCCGTCATCAGTGTGAGGGCGATGGATATCATCACCTCTATTCTCTTTTTGGTCCTAGGAGTCGTGGTGATGGTTGGCAGTGTGAAGTTGGGTGCTAGCTGGGGCAGCGATGGTCCAGAGGCTGGCTATTTCCCTTTCTACATTAGCTTGATCTTCATGCTTTCCAGTACCGTGACTTTGTATCAAGCGGTGATTGTGGATAGGAAACAGAAACCGGTTTCTTTTGTAGACAAAGAATCCTTCAAGCAAGTCATGGCCGTGTTGTTGCCGGCGATTGTATTTGTGCTTGGCGTTCAATTCATTGGCATCTATGTCTCATCAGTGTTGTATATCGCCATCTTCATGGTTTGGCTTGGTAAATATCCAATCTGGAAAGCAATTGTCGTTTCTCTTGGAGTAAGCGTCGCCCTTTATCTCATGTTTGAGTTCTGGTTTCAAGTTCCATTACCGCATGGCTCTTGGTTTAATCCGCTTGAGTTTGTTGGTGTGAACTAAAAATATAACGATTACAAAAGATTACAAAAGATTAGAAAAGAAGGAGTTCAAGTTGGAAGAAATTAGCGCTCTATTCAGCGGCTTTGCCGTTGCAATGACACCCTTTAACCTATTGTTGATGTTGGTTGGTGTAACGCTTGGTGTGATCATCGGCGTTCTTCCTGGTTTGGGTGGCGCTAACGGCATTGCGATTCTGTTGCCATTGACTTTCACGATGCCGCC
>Ga0194047_10001022_pt1 | contig 17736 bp, 10 predicted proteins | sample JunL225m_MetaG_2_FD_160070 | JGI IMG/M metagenome (GOLD analysis project Ga0194047, IMG submission 160070) | Anoxic zone freshwater microbial communities from boreal shield lake in IISD Experimental Lakes Area, Ontario, Canada - Jun2016-L221-5m | ecosystem: Environmental > Aquatic > Freshwater... | reverse complement strand
TTTCTAGTAGAATTGCATTTTGGACATTTGTATTTTTATACATAGTAAGATACCCCATATATTTAATTTTTGATAATCCTACACTATCCAAACTACTATTTCTAGGTACCAATTTTGGGACACCGTCGTTTGCGCGTATATTTAGCGCAATTTATATTTTAAATAAATGTTTATGGCAGTATTAATTTTTAGTGGTGAAAGTGGTGGAATAGAACCTGTTGATAGAAAGACACTACTTAGTGAAAGTTCAGTGATAGCGAATAAAAGAGCAAAAGCAATGGCTTTAGCCAATATGATTTCGGCTGAACTAAAATCAGAAGCAAAAAAAGAACAAGAACAAGTAAAAGAATAATTTTACTTGCTTTACAGTATTGTCATGTAATACCTCAGATTATGTATGCTTAAAAGTCTCATAACTGTGGGGTGTTCTATTGAATACAAGTATCGTAAATAGGCTTTGGTATAATTCTTGCAAGTTATGCAATCGCAGTTTGGATCAAGGGGAGTTTGATCATTTTTGAATTCTTCCCTTTTTATTCTTATTTCTCCGAGTGATGTATAAACTAGTCCGTGACGGGCATTTCTCGTAGGTATTACGCAATCCATTAAGTCATAACCTAGATTAGCTAGTTTCAGCACATCTTCTGGTGTACCCATTCCCATCATATATTTCACTTTGCTGTCGTCGACCATTTCTGCAAAATATTCTATCATTGGCCAAGATTCTTTAGTTATCCAGCCACCATATCCGTATCCATCGAAACCAATTTCTTCTAATCGGTCATAACAATTTTTTCTTAAATCTTTGTCATTACCACCTTGAACTATTCCCCATAATTGCGGCTTGATTTCTCTTTTATCATCTAATATTAATCTTTCATATTCCAATTTGCATCTTTTTGCCCATTCTACTGTGATATCTACGCTTTTTTTGTTCTTTCGTAAATCACCTTCATCGTGTATACAATAGTCTAGAACCATCATTATGTCAGAACCAAGTTCATATTGAATTTGAATTGCTCTTTCTGGAGTTAGAAAATATTTATTACCATTCTTAGGATCTGTGAATTTGACCCCTTCATCTGTAATCTTTCCTAATGGCTTGCCATCATTGTGTCTTTGTATCAAGCTGAAAGCTTGGAAACCGCCACTGTCTGTGAGGACTGGCATATCCCAATCTGCAAATTTATGAATTCCACCCTGTGATTGAATATATTCAGAACCAGGATTAGTCATTAGGTGATAAGTATTTGTCAAAGTCATTTGTAGACCAACACTTTTCATATCTGTTGAATCCATATATTCTATAGCTCCTCGAGTAGCATCGGGTGCGAAGCATGGCGTTTTAATATCTCCATGAGCGGTTTTTATGACACCTTTTCTTAACTTAGAACTATTAGAATATTCTTTGACTTCAAACATAAAAAACAAATATGTAGTGATTGTAATAGATATATGGAAAATTCACCAGAAACGGGGGGCAGTTAAAAGTTAAAAGTTAAAAGTTAAAAGTTAAAAGTTAAAAGTTAAAAGTTAAAAATTAAAAATTAAAAGTTAAGAATTAAGAATTAAGAATTAAGAATTAGGAATTGGGAATTAGGAATTGGGAATGTTTGTCATGCCGTGGCATTTAGTTCTTCATTTCTATGTAATCCAGAATGAAATGAGGGATCTCGTCGGATTAAAACACGAGATTTCTCACTAAAGTTCGAAATGACATAGAGCTTCGATGAGCACACCGCACAGGACGGGGATGAACACACCCCGCCTCTTCTTTCGCAAACCCCTTCCGTCACTTCGTGCCACCCTCCCGAGGGAGGGATCTTTTTTGAACATAAGTGCGGCACACCTGTTGATAGAGAAATCCAACGGGATCCTTCGACAAGCTCAGGATGACAAGTTTGGGATGACAAGCTCAGGATGACAAGCTCAGGATGACAAGTTTGGGATGACAAGCTCAGGATGACAAGCTCAGGATGACAAGTTTGGGATGATATAGAGTTTCAATGAGTACGCCATACAGATTCCTCCCGAGGGAGCTGTCATTCCTGCGAAAAATCTAACCTCTCTGTCCTAACGGACATCTCTCCTTTTATAAAAGGAGAGAATATGCAAACGGCGCAAAGCCCTGAACTGACCTCTCCGCCTCGCTATGCTCAGCACCTCTCCTTTCGAAGGAGAGGATTGGGGAATAAGCACACCGAGTCACTTCATGCGGGGAGGAATTTTATGACATTAAATTATTTCACATTTATATTTAATTTTTCACATATAGCATCGGCCACATTTCGTAAATAATTTATCATTTCATTATCTGTTACTATTTGAGACTGTACTCTAATATTAGGATTTAGTCTAATTTCTATAAGATTACTTGCTGTTGTTAAATTACCTCCATAATTAAACTGCTGAGCTAATAGATATGGGTTTAATCTTCTCTTATACATTTCAATGTTAGCCTGTCGATGAAAAATAAATTCAACTGTATAATTTTTTCTTGAATATGGATTGGATGTGTAACCTATTGGAAATTGTTCTAAATAATCAAGAGAAATGCTTCTTTTCCCAGTAAGATAATCTCTAAGATATTTAAAAAATTCTAAACCCTCTACAAATTCCATTTCAAATCTATCTTTCATAACATCTCGTGTTTTTAACCATATTGCATATACTTCATCAAAATTTAAAATATTATTTTTAGTCTTTATTTCAATAAGCTCGGCTAAGAAAGGCCTTTCTACCATAGATGAAGTCCATAATCTTTTTTCTGGTACGAATAGTGGTCCGTAAATACTTTCATCTTTTTCCAAACCTTCTTCGTCATATGCCATCCAAAATTTGTTTTCTAATCTAACTATTCTTAATAATCTAGGATCCGCTCTTTCGTAATATTGTCTATAGAAACGCTCATCTCTTGTTAATACTAATTGAATTAATGCATTATGCATAAATCTATCTGTATCCATGGTAGTTTTTTTCTGATCAATATCAAGATGCTGATCAAATTTATGATTCAAAAAAAATTCATATAGCAAAGCAGAATATCTATCTGGGAATTTATTTTGATAAACATCAAGTAATTTCATAACTGCTTGTTTCATAGTCATTTCGTTTGGATATACTAGACCATAAATTGAACTTTCATGTCTTGCTCTTTCTGCAAGACTAATTTGTGGAATTGTAAGTCCATAATTTTCTGGAACCTTTGATGTTTTTGATCTTAGTGAATTCAGCATTATTAAGTGGCTTAATAATTATTTGGCACTGGGGGATATTTACAATTATATACAAGATATAGAAAAAATTGGAAGAATCATATATGAAATATATACTTATAAAATAAGTTACTTAATAAGATTTGATAATAATAAAAATCTTAAAAGAACTTTTCCCCAAATCTGTTACCCATTTTTTAGTTTTTATGATACCTGTCTTGCAGGTAGTGTCTGTTCTGCCGTTAACTATTCGACAAACTTCTGCATCAGAACTAGTTTATGAAGAGTTGCCTTCAATTAACGTTTTTTCTTCTAAATATGGACCTGGAAATAATAGAAGATTCCTTGCAGTAGGTGATTTTTATGATGCTATCGCAAATGCATATTATGGAAGAAGTGAAAGTTATTTAAAATTTGATTTAAATCTTCCAAAGGGTTCAATAATTTTATCAGCAGAATTATCGTTGAAAAGATATGCAAATGCAGGCTCGTCTTTCACAATGAAAGTTGGGAAACTAGTACAAGATATATCGTCTACAACAGGACAAAATACGGGTGATTATAAAAATAAAATTGGGGAATATGGTTCTGCTTTAATTGATTCAGGAAATTTGGATTTCAAAGATTACAGCATAGATATTACGAATTTAACCAAGGAATGGATTAATAATTCTTCCAATTATGGTCTATCACTTTATTCAGACGAGAATAATAATAATCGAGGTGCTGCATTTTGTAGTACTAGAAACGATAACTTTTGTATATCAAATAATTCACCAAAAATAAAAATAAAATATACCGTTAATCAACCTCCAAATATTCCAGTATTGGTTTCACCAATAAATAATTATAAACAATCTGGTAAATGTGATGAATCTACTATTCCACCAACGGGAATTTGTAGAAATAAGACTAAAATCGATTTTATAATAAATAATTTAGGAGACCCAGATCCTGCACCTGGAGATTATAAAGATACAATAATTGCATTCTCTGGTGCGAATAATTTTAATACTGCTACATTTCAATCACCAAATATTCAATATTCATCAGAATTTGCTGACGGTGTTACGCATTGGAAAGCTGTTTCAAAAGATAATTTAAATGCTATAACAGAATCGAATACATATCTTTTCACAACAGATACAACACCTCCAAACATTCCAATTATTAATACGCTACCTCAGTATTCCTCACAATCTGGAAATATTAATCCATTAATTTCTGTTGAAGTATCATCACATAAGACATTAGATAATGTTGCTTCAGAAAATGGAATTTCATATTATTTAGAATATTCCGAAAATCAAGATTTTCAAAAAACTTTTTATAAACCGTGGCAGAGTAATTCAACCTTTCAATTAGGTTATAAGGGTGCTGATAATATTGAAAATACAGATGATGACTTATTGAATGAACATACATATTTTTTTCGAATAAAAGCTAAAGATTCTGAGCCACTAAACGATGGAAATGTTTCAAATTGGAGTGAAACTACTTCTACTACTATTGACGCCGTTTTTCCAGTTATAAAAAATTTTAAAATTTCAGATACACGCTTCAGCCCAGAAAACTTAACAAGTTCAGGTGTAAAAGATAGTACAACATTCACATTTAACTATGATGAAAAAAATCCAGATAAGGCTTACATAAAAATATATAAAGACAAAGAATTAATAAAAATTCTTACTCAAGACATTTCAATTACAGAATCTAATAATATCTCTTTATCATGGGATGGAAAAAATGATTCCGAATTCTTTACCAATGACGGACTTTATACGGCATATGCCGTCGTAAATGACAAAGCTGGAAATGCAACAATATCAAATGGAATCCAAGTAATTGTAGATAATTCAGGTGCAAATATAACAATAAATTCACCCCAAGATAATTTTTATACAAATAAAAATTCAATAGAAATTAATGGTCAAGTTACGGTACCTAGACTACCTGATAAAGAAGATAAGGACATCAATAATCTTGAAATTAATCTGGATAATAATTGGGTAAAAATACCGTTTGATGAAAATTATTTTTTTTATACAAAACAAAATTTAAATGAAGGGGAAAATATATTTAAATTTAAAACAGTAGATACTGTTGATAATAAAATAGAATTATCAAAGACGATCATTTCAGAATTAGACCCTCCAACAATTACCGAAATTCGTCCATCAGGTCTGATAAATAATCGTAAGCCTGAAATAAAATTTACAATTAATGATTCGATAAAAGACAAGTTATCGTCTGGAATTCCTGTAGGTGTCAATCCATATCACATGAAAGTGTGGTTAACATACGATAGTTATCAAAATAATGAAAAAATAATAATTACAAAAGAATTAATTAATAATGGTGTGAATTTGGATAATGCTTTATTAAGTGATTTAAATTGTATTCCTTTACAAGATATTATCATTCACAACTCACAGCAGACTTCTCAATCTGCTGAGTGCAATATAACTTTTCTCAACGACCTACAACCTGATTCAAATTATACTGTTTACATCTATGCGGAAGATGTTGCTGGAAATTCTGTGCAAAAAGAAAATGCATTTAAACTAGATTCATACGTGTATTCTGAGATTTCATCACCAGTAAATAATGCAGTTTATTCATCTAGTTCAATTTTAATTAAAGGAAAGACGTCATTAAATTCTGAAATAAAAATCAATAATAAAAATTTAAATAAAACAAAAACATTCATTTTAAACAATGAATTGAACGGTACTGGCATGGATAATGATTCGAATAAATTTATAACTTCTAATTTTAAAGTAAATTGTAAAGTTTTTCCAAATATAAATTTTACAATAAATAATCCTGATGAAGAAATTTGCGATTGGGAAGTTTCAATATTGCAAGATTATTCGATAGAAAATATTGATGTTGTAAATAATAATTTAATTACAGTTACTGACGATGCTGAAAATAGTATTAAACATGAGATAAATATTACAATTAATTTATATAAATTTAATGTAGTCGTTTCTGCTGATTCAGACTATTTTTCTCCAAATGGCGATGGTATACAGGATGGATTAATATTTAATCACTATGTTGAAAATTCTACAGATAAAAATTCAGAAATTTTACTTCAAAATTATAATTTAAAAATTAGAAATGAAGGTGGAATAGAAGTAAAAAATATTACAGGAAATAATTTGCCCAGAGAAAGCTTTTATGACGGTAAAGATAATATGAGCAATTGGCTGCCAGATGGAAATTATACATATTCACTTGAAGTGAAAACACTAGATGGTATCTCAATTTCAACAGAACCACATAATATATATGCCAGAACTAATTTAAAAAATGACGTAATATTAACTAGTCCAAAAAATGGCTTAGTTACAACACGAGGAGTAATTTCTGTCCAAGGATTAGCTCCGTCTCAGTCTGTTAAATTTCCTGAAAACTTCTTTCGTGGTCATACTCATGTCGATATTTGTGTAGATACAGAAGGAACATCTTTATCCTGCGATTTAATAGAAAGTGTTGATGCAGATTTATCAGGTAATTTTTCAACTTTAGTTGTACTTCCTAGAACTATATCAAAGCAAAGCATTCACTATATTAGTGCCACTGCAAGGGATGAATATGGTAATGCTACAGAAAAATCTAATGTAATCAGAATTATTCAAGATACTGTGGATCCTTTTAATTATGTCAAAGTAACACCAGCATTAACAGGAATAAATACAAAAGAAGATTATGAAAACTTTTTACAAAATAAAATATCAATTAATAAGCTAAGAACTGTTTTTTTGTCATCAAGTGTGACGCAGAATACGGAAAAGATGCAAATAAATTATTCCAATAAATTTAATTTAAAAGATAGTAATTACATAGCCACACTTAATGATTTTTCAGAAGATAGTATGCTTCTAAATCCTTTTTCTTCAAATTCTATAAAGAAAAATCATAAAAAATTATTGTCGGATAATAGTATTCCAGATTATAACTGTGGAAATCCCGAAGGGTGTTTATGGGAATATTATTTACCTATTTATCCAGATTCGTCGGGAATTTATGAAATAGAATTTACAGCAAAAAAAGGAGATACTGTCCAAACAATTTCTGCAGGTTTCAAGGCTGATGGTGCAATTCCTGCTTCTCCATATATTATGATTTTAGAAAAATGGGATGACGAAAAAAGTATATGGGTTCAGATAAATTCAATTGATGAAATTTATTATACGAATAAAAGTAAACTTAGAATTAGAGGTGCAGCTGAGCCAAATAGTATGTTGAAACTTGTTGCAAATGATAAAGAAACCAATAATGAATTTCATACATCAGAATTTGGAACATGGGAATATGTAATTAATGATATTAAAACACTTAGCTTAATATGTGGTGATATTAATTCTTTAACATGTACTTATGGAAAAATAAATATTCAGGTTAGTACTGTTAAAAAAGATAATGAAGGTAATGAAATTTATAATATTAATTCAACAAATAGTTTAAACATAATTTATGACATTGATAAACCTAACTTAATAAATATCAATCGAAATAATTCATCAGGATATGTGCAAACAGGAACGGAAATTCAGTATTCTATAACTTCAAACGAAAAATTATTATTTTCTGACCTGATTAAGGAAGATGGTTTCATTAAACAAATGACAAATTCTTCTAATAATAAAACGTGGACTGGATCAATAAATATCGATAGAAAGAATGAAGGGGCATATTATCCTCAAATTAATATTAAAGATTATGCAGGTAATGTCTCATATTATGATTCTAAAAATTTATTTGAAAATAAAGAATGGAATGTATTTATAGATAATTCAAAACCTGATTCGCCATTAATTAATAAAGAAGGGTGGGGGATTGATGACGGAATCAAGGCAGATGGGATTTATCCAGAATTAGGAAGAACTAATCCACATTATGTAATTAAATCAAATCATATTGCTTTAACAGGTAAGGCGGAAAAAAATCAATTAGTTAAAATATTTATTAATAATCAACCAGAATTAATTAAAGTAGGGGATAGTAATTGTTTTAATTCAAGCCAAGATTTGAAAGCCTTTGATGGTTTAATAGTTAAATTTGGGGCAAAGTGTGATTGGAATTATACATATTTCTTTCCTGACAATGGCGAAAATGATATCTTCGGAGTACCGATTCATTCTTATCTTTTTCAATTTCAAACTCAAGATCTTGCTGGTAATAATAGTGAAATAACTAGTCAAGAAATAATTTATCACGATACTCTAGCCCCGCAAAAAGTAGATATATTAAACATTACATCTAAATCATATAATCCAGTACCGTATATTTCGACATATCTAACAAAGGATAATTCAGTAAATATTATTACATCTGCGGAAAGATTTTCTGATATGGAATTTTCATCATCTCATAAAAATATTATTTCAAATTATAGACTAATAAAAAACAGCTCAGATCGGAAGCTAAATCAACAATTTTCGCTAGGTACATTGATAGACGAAGGAAATTGTATTCAAAATATTAATGGTCGAAAAATAGGAATATGTGAGGACGGGATTTATAAATTTACTTTAACCTCTACAGATGCCGCTGGGAATAAATCTATCACGACAGAAGTACAAATCGAAAGAGATACAGTAGCACCAGATAAACCAGATGTAGAATTATTAAATAGTAATGGGAAAATAAATGCAAAAATTACTGGAGAACCAAATTCAAATATATATATTAATAATGAAAAAAAATTTAAAATAAATAATAACGGAAATATGACCACTGAAATAACTCAGACACAATGTGGTAAAAATTACACTTTTACTATTCAATTAATAGATGGTGCTGGAAATATATCGGAATCAACTACAAAAAGTATAACTACTGAAAAATGTATAAGTAATGTAAACATGAACTTGGGGAGATCTTTCTTTGGCAGTGCAGATAATTACTATGGTGGAAAAACAATGTCCGATCTTGGTAATATAGAGATAAGTATAAATTACAATTATACAATACCTACAGCAGACGATATGTCACCAAGCGTGCAATCAAATATACCTCCGCCGATAATTACATATATGACAATAAATCAGACAAAAACTGAAGCCACAATATATGGAGTAGCTGTGAATAAAAATGCAAAAGCAAAATTCAAAGTAAAAACTCAAACAAAACAAAATACAAAATGTAATGTAATTTTCATACAATATGACTGTAATGAAATATTAGATGTTTATAGTGAAATGTGGGGAAAAATAGATCATGCAGGATTGGGGTTATATGAAGAAAGGGCAATATCTGATCAAGATATTGGATTCACATGGAACGATGAAGAAAAAGGACAATGGTCGATTACAATTCAGCTTAATGATAAAAATAAAGACATAAATATAGGTGACATGATATACGCCAAATCTCAATTATGGGGAGTTACACCTGCAATACCATATGGACAAGGAAAAATTATAATAAATTATTCACAAAACGGTCCACTAGTTAGTGACAAAAGTAATGTCGAAAAACTAGGCGGAGAAAGAGAAATGATGATGAGAATGATAAAGTGGACTTATGATATAGAAATGAAAGACGGCGACAAAGACTGGAGCGAAGCCGAGCTACAATGGACAGCTGAGGCGTTGGAGGGAGTACCGAATAAAATTAGATCTAACAATTCAATAAAAAATATTGCTAGAAAATCTCATGGTGTTAATAGCGAACGTAGTTGTACTGAGGGAGAAAAAGATTTAACTACATCAGGTTGTTTTGATGGAGGAAATACTTTATGGATCTATGATGCGTATAATTCTTTTTCTTCAATGGGATCAAAATATGGTAATGGTACTAAGATAGACGAGGGCTTTAAAATTAATTTAATTCATGAAATTGCTCATAGTTATAGTAAATCATATTCAGAAGTTTTGAATAATTTTAAAAAAATATCTTGGAATAATGAAAATGATATTAAAGAAAATGCTACTTTTTGTGATTTCATTACTTCTTATGCAATGAAATCATATAGTGAAGATTTCTCTGAAACATATGGAGTTTATTATGTAAAAAATAATTATTTTTTTGATTATCATCAAAATAATAATTGTGAAAAGTATTGTAAATGGAATGAATCCGATTTAAAACTAAAAAAAGATTATGTACAAAATAATTAAAACAAAAAAACAATTTATAACAATACTAATAATAATAAGTATAATAATAACTTTGTTCTCATATTTTATTATCAATAAGAAAAAAGAAATAATTACATATAGCTATCAATCGAAAATATTAGCTAAATGGGATCGTAATGCTTTCAACTGTCAATTGACTAATAACTTCTCACATTATAAATTGACATTATATAATTCAATAGAAACATCATTGCTTGAGATTTGTAATACAATGTCAAACAAAAAAATTGCGTCAGAAATTGGATCTTTTATTAATATTAAAAAGGCAGATGAATTAGATCAGAATTTATTAAAAAATAATAGTAAATCATATTTAAACGTTTATACTAATCTAAGTATTTCGATTATTACTAATGCTAAAACAAATGATATTATAGAAATTGCATTAGGAGAAGGTGCTACACAAAGAATATTTTGGAATTTTGATAAAAACAATTTTGAGAAAGAGATTGGGGCGACAAATTTACAATATTCTTTTAAAGGAGCTGAAATTCCATTTACTCAATATGTTTATCCTAAATATGGAATATCTTTTCAAAGTTATGACGATGATGGTTCAATAATTTCACTTAATCTTTTTACTCCAGTTACTGAAGAAGAATATCTAAAATATAACGAGTTGGGTTCTAATAACCAATTGTATATTAATTATGCGTATCATACCGTTGTGAAATAGTACTTTGACCCTTTTATCTATGCTTCGCGTATCACCTCCCTTTTCGAAGGGAAGGATGGGGGAAATCAATACAATAAACCTCTCTGTCCTAACGGACATGTGTCGAAGGGCTAATTACGTATTAAATAGTTACAAATAAATTTTTACAAATAATTTGAGCTATCACTTTATAAAAGGGGAGAATATACTGAACACACCCCGCCTTCGGCACCCCTCTTAATAGAGGGGACTGGAATTGGGAAAATGAACACACCCCGCCTTTGGCACCCCTCTTAATAGAGGGGACTGGAATTGGGAAAATGAGCACACCCCATCTTACATGTTATGACAAGTTTAAACTTTTAATTGTTAACTGATAATTGTTATTTGTCCCAGCGTTGGAAGACAGCTGTAAATGTGGAGCCTTCGCCAACTTTGCTTTGTATTCTCAATTCACCACCGCTTGCAGCTAAAATTGCTTTTACGATATACATACCCAAGCCTGTTCCACCAGGTCTGACAATATTTTTATCATCAGAAATATAATTCTGGACACGATAAAATCTTTTTCCAATATTCGGAATTTCTTCTTCACTAATTCCTTCTCCTGTATCTTTCACAGCGTAATATACAAACTCATCATCAAAAGTGACCATTACATCTATTTTACCTTCATGCGTATATTTAATTGCATTAGATAATAAATTATTTGTAACTTCTATAGTTCGTGATGGATCTGCTTTGATATGAGGCACATTTGGAGTTGGATGATATTCTAGCTGTAAATTTTTCTTATCAGCATCAGCACCGAAATCGAGTAGAGTCCCTTTGATAATTCCTTCTAAGTCAACTTCAACCATATCCAGTCTAAGTTTATTATTGTCAACATGACTAGTGGAAAGCATGGTCTGCACGAGATCTATTTCCCTTTTGAATGCACCATAAATATTGTCTAAGTAATGCTGAAATTCACCAACAGGGGCTGCCGGGCTGTTATTTGCTTTCGCAAGAATAATTTCCAAGAAACCTCTGGCTGTAGTAAGTGGCGTTCTCAATTCGTGACCCATAATTCCGACCATATCCTTTTCTGATCTATATCTATCCTCGACCTCATCTTTTTGCTTTCTCAACTCTTCAGTAGCAGCATCTAACTTTTCTTGAAGAATTTCGTTAAATCTTTTTTGCTCATCTGTCAGAAGATTTCTACTTATTGCTAGATTTATACGTTCTGCGGCTTCTTTCAACACTTCAATGTCCAAAGTATCATAAGCAGAATAATCTTTTCTATTACCTAAAATTAACAAGTACAGAAGATTGTTTTCTCTATAAATACAAATAAAACCAGAAATATTTTCCTTATCTAAATCAGGAAATAGATAACCATCTTCTTGAATTAAGTATAATTTCTTTTCGTTATTGTCTGGTGAAAAAACATTCACAATATTATTATATTCTGGTAGACCAAAATTATTTTCTTCTACTATTTCAATATGTTTAATACCCAAAGCATCTTCTGATAATTCAGAAAAATATTTCAGGATATCCTCTGTACTTTTATTTAAATAACTTTCATTTCTTAGAATGCTAATATATTTTTCGGTATCATATTTTTTCCTAATATATTTGGCATTTTCTGTTTTACGGAAAATATAATTTAATAAAAGTGAACCTATTAAAGCAATGAAAAAATTAACTATGTAAGCGGCTACTGTAAATGGAGAACCAAAGATAAAAATATATACAGTATAAACAACATACAAAACACCATATAAAAGTAATGTATTTAAAATTACTGAAATAAGACTATTCGCAAAATTTGTTATGGATAAAAATCTATGTTTAATAATAGAATAGGCTATAAAACCATCTAAGATAATTACAGATAATGGTCCGTATGTTACAAATGCTGAAGTTTTTAAAATAATTACAAATAATACATTACTGGTGATTGAAAAAATAATCATGAATGCGAAACCCATCAACAGATACTGAATACGTACTCGATCCAAACCCTTTGATGATTTATATTTCTTTATCAAAACATAAAGACACAGAATTGCATTGAATAATAAAAGGAGTATGTACAGCGCATATGTTGGACCAAATACAGGACTAATATTACTTCCATCTACATGAACATCAGTAACTGTTGTTGGTAAAAATGAACAAAACGCTACAAATAAGGTTACAAGTATATATATTATTTTTTTCTTTCTATTCAAATAGTTATTTACATTGGGATACGACAAACTAACAAACAGTATCGCAGTCCCAAGAAATGTCGTAACAAATAGAACAAATTTTATCCAAAATAACATCCAAACTGTATCTGTTACAGTTACTGAATAATAATTTGAAATAATCCAAAGTGAACAAGTAATCGAAAATATAAAGAAAATCGGATTAACTCTATTCTTATTTGGATTGTTCAAAAAAACATATAAACCTAGAAGAAACGAAACAAACGTCGCAAGAAGTATTAATATATATGTCATTAGCTATACGTAACATAATTATATTACCTATAATAGCATAATATTATAATAACTCACCAAAAATTTTTTAAATTATTACTTATCTTTTTTAATTTCAGCCATAAGTTTCATAAGACTTATTATAGCTCTGGGACGGTCAATTGCAATTTCTTTTATTCTTTCTATAAGATTAAATTTAGACCAGTCAAAATCTACATATGATTTATTAGGAACTTTACCTCTTTCGATATCCATAATAATTGCTGTTACTGCCATACTTCCAGCTGTTGTAGTTGCTGTTGGTGTCTGGGGCAGTGTGGGGCGCTCAGGATTTTTTCTAATATGATATGCATATGCCCGTAACATTCTCGATGGTATTGTAAATATTGGTACAAAACCAAATAATATTTTTCCAGATAATTTTTTGATTCTTTCTATATTTGATTCAGATTCGTTCGTTGTTTTTGTTAATTCTAATAATTCATTTGCAGCAGTTGGATCTATATTACCTCCATATAGTTCGGTTCTTGGATCTGAGTAGTCGAAAAAGCTTAAACTTACTTTATGGTGTATATCTGTCGTCATTAAAACTTTAGTTTTTACCTCTTTGGCTAGTTTGTGAACTGTCAGTTTATCAGGCATCTGATCTCCACACTCAATAATGTAATCCCATGATCCTTCTTTTATTACTTCTTGTAATTTATCTCCAGTTAAAAACTCATTATGAGTAATAAATTTTTCTTTTAAACTCGACCTATATTCAGGCGGTGTCATATCTTCGACCATCTCATGTACCATATCTACTTTGAAACCTCCTTCTTTGCCATTAGTAAGATCTGGTAGATATTTAGCCTTCATTCCTGCCATTTTGGGATAATCTTCAGGTCCGACTTTGTCGCCATCCCATACTTCTATTATCCCTGATGAAGCTACTCCATCTGATTTATAAGGAAATAATGCGCCATGCTGGACAAGTCTATTAACAATATTTGAACCAACACCGCCACATCCAACAATTAACACCTTTTTATCTCTAAGTGTTTCTAATGTTTCGTTATTAATCAGTCCTTCTAACCTATTTAAATATTTATTAATTGGTTGAACATTTGTTCTCTCTTTTTTCATACTTATAAAATTATATATATTAGGCAGCTTCTTCTTTTTTTGAAGGAAATAGTGGAATTATATCATCATATTTATATCTTTTCCTATTATTAAGATCTTTTATGATATCTGGAAATGAAGTAGCGTGGTATCCAGGTTTTTGTGGCAAATTATCGATTACTTTATTAGATATAATGCCAGATCTTTCATTCATTAAATATTGTACAAGTCTATGTTTAGCTGCTATTACTGGGTTTATACATGCTAATCCATTTTCATCTTCAATTTTATCTAGGAACTTTTCCCACCCTACAAATTCTTCATCTGATAATAATTCGATAAATTCTCCTTTTTCTTCAGGAGTAAGTGTATCTAGAATAGATCTAATTTCTAAAACTCCAGGATTTACTGCCATATCGAATGAATTATTTATCAAATTGTCTTCGGATTCTCTAATTAATTCTCTAATTTTTTTTATTAATGTATCTCCATTATTTGAATAATGATCAAAATGATTAGCTAGTGTATCATTCTTTAGAAAGTATAATGGATATGATCTTCTTAGTTCTCTAACTTTTTCTGGTGAATGCCTCAGTCCGTCAACGTGAATTAATGATGGAACAATTGTGTGTAATAGTGCATATAGTGATGGTTTGAGCATACAATATGTTGCTTTTATTGGAGTTTCTAGTCCAGCAGGACTGGAATTATATTCTTGTATTAATCTAGTAGACTCAATTAATAACAATGTAAAAATATCGGGAACTTGTTTGTTTTCACGTTTATCTTTGTTTAATTCAATAGCAAAGCGAGTCCACTCCAAAGTATTTTTAAATGTAAACGGTTTTTCTACTTTATGGCTTTGTTCATCTTTTGCGTCCATTGCGTCGTGTAAAAGCTCAACCCTCCTTTCTAAAGGGATTTGTTCATCATCTTTTTTCTCTGAATCTAATAGTGCTAAACCTTCTGGAATTGTATTTTCGTCTTGACCACCGAAACCATTCATAGCTAATGTGCCTATAATTTCGTTTTTACTATTGACCGCAATTACAACCGTAAAGTTTTTACCTTCATAAGCTAATTCTTTAATATCTTGCACTCCATGTGCTTCGTATCTTGCCAATACTCCGGGTAGGCACTTAAATTTTGACGGATCATAACTGAATAATTTTATTCCGTCTATTTCTAATCCTGGATGAAGACTGTTTTTGATTTCTGGAGTAAGGACTTCTACAATCTGCCATTTATTATTTTCTGATAACGATTCTCTTCCTACTAGTCTTAAAGTTGCTGCCGTCTGTAGAATTGGTGGATGCTGATTATCCATATATTCTTTAGAACAGGATTCATATGAAAGTACAGGTGTTTCTTCTCGGGATAATTCTACAGCTGTGTGTGGGGTCATGGGCGGATTGCTTATTAATGCTAAATATTTTACCAAAATTGTATCCTATAGTAAAAAGATGATATCTTTTTTATATATTCTTTTATCCAGTGTTTGTTACTTATTTAGTTACTCTAGTCTCACATATCCCTGTCGCTACCCTGATCCCAAGCTGCTGCCAGGATATTGTATATCGCTATTATAGCAAAAATTACTGCAATTATGTAAAGCACATTTACGATGATTTTTGTGGTGTCGGGGTTGGCGGCAAACCAATTAAGGTTGCTCTTTATCCCGTCTGGGAGGAAACTTTTCTCAGGTTCCAGCATAGAGCTAAATACAAGACCAGTTATAGCAAGTATCGGGGCGTTGATGAGAAAAAAAATGATAATTACTAGTCTGTTTTTTACGTCCACGATATTACATTAAAAAATATTATCGGAATCGTATTATGTTACTTGCTTTTAATCGTGTTTACAAGAAGGTCCAAATCCATGTGGTATATCTGTCCTGTTTGGCCTTGGTCATAACCTAATTTCTTATTTAGCCATAGATGTTTCATATGTGTGTTGGCCATTATTTCGGCTAATAATTTTTCTTTTTCAGTGCCAAATTCTCTTTTTCTCTTCATTACGAGTAGGCCAGAGTCTACTTTGGATTTTGGGTAGAAAATATTCTTGTCGTACTCTTTCACTATTTCAGAGTCGTATAAAATTGATGCTATGGTACCAAGTTTACCTGGAATCTGGTTCATTATTTTTCTGGCAAATTTAATCCCAGTTATAAATACTATGTGGTCGAAGTCCCATTCTATCAAACTAAATAATAATGGTTCTGAAATGTGGTAGGGGATGTTGCCGGTACATTTGTTGAAGCCTTTTTTTGGCTTAGCTTCTATAAAGCTCTGTAATCTATAGTCGAATATGCCTGTATTGCGTCTTTTGAAATCGTCAAGATCGTCAACCAAATCTTCATCTACTTCGTATCCCAATAAAAATGGTTTATCACTTACCTTCTTTTCTGCCTCGCTGGATCTATATATTTTTAATATTTTTTGCGTAAGCATGCCTTTGCCGGTACCAACTTCGACAATATGGTCATCTGGAACAGCATTGAGAGCTGCGGCGACATCTTCTAGGACTCCAGAATCGATTGTAAAATTTTGTCTAAGTTCAGGTTTAAGCATAATTAATCATAAATGTTCGACTGCAAGTATACCCTATATTGTTGCAAAAATACATGATGTAAGAAGTTATTTGCCCATAAAAATAAAGGGTTGAAAAAAGCAAGTTTTGTGGTAACATCCAGTACAAGTATTTTGGTATATAAATATTGTATACTAATGTTGCACTTTTTGAAGATTTATTGTACAATTATTTGATACATAAATTGCTCATTATATTCTTGTTGCTTTATATCACTGCTATTCTTTTTTCTATTTATTAATGAATCCAAATGTCAGGTCTTTATAAAGATGGTTTTCGTAATTTTGATATTAAACTTCTTACGGATCAAATAATTAGAGGCGAAGTTTCTAATCTTAGTGCAACGTGTGGGCCCGAAACTGTTACGATAAAATCTGGAAATCCTACTGATGAACCGTTAATTGTGGCTTCGCTGACTCCTCTGACTTCTATGACTTCTATGCCGTTCGAGGGTGCTATGTCGAAAGTTGCTATTATGTCTCATGCTATAGCCGCTTAATTATTAGTTTTTTAATTTTTTATTTATTAATTATTCTGATATGTCA